>ERZ1292632.382-Hain-H43-01um-R2-382-length-46308-cov-13_pt1 | contig 46308 bp, 57 predicted proteins | sample MGYA00564407_ERZ1292632 | MGnify/ENA primary metagenome ERZ1292632 (study PRJEB36523, sample SAMEA6512637) | groundwater metagenome | collected 2019-01-08 | study: AquaDiva: Metagenomics assemblies of 32 groundwater samples | reverse complement strand
CCGGAGTTCGCCGCGATCGACCGGTGGCGGGTCGACGAGAAGCTCGACGGCATGAACATCCGGCTGATCTTGCGCGACGATCCCGACGCCCCGGCCGAGGTCCGCGGACGCACCGATCGCGCGACCGTGCCCGACGGCGTCCGGCGCGCGGCCACCGACCACCTGCGATGGAATCCGTCGAATCTGCACCCGGGCCAGGTCGGCCTCGTCGTCTACGGCGAGGGCCTCGGACCGAAGGTCAACGGCAATCCGCACCGGCTCGACCACTGCGAGTTCCGGGTCTTCGACGTGAGGCCACTCATCGCGCGCAGCTTCGAGACCGGACACGTCGACGAGGCGGAGGTCGTCGCAACCCATATCTCGTACAACGAATGCCTCGGCCGATGGCTGGAGCGCGTCGACGTGCGCGCGGTCGCGGTCGCGCTGGGCCTCGCGATGGTGCCGGAGATCGCCGTGACGCCGCGCAACGATATCGTCTGGGCAGTCCGGGTGCGCGAGGGCGCCGACGCCATCCAGCGTCCCGACAGCCCGTGGCGGGGCCTCGGCGGCGGTTTTGAGGGCGTGGTCTGCCGGCCGCTGACCGAGCTGCGCACGCCGAGGGGCGACCGGGTGGTCTGGAAGCTCAAGGTGAGGGACTTTTGATGGCGACATTCAAGTTCGTCGAGGTCTATCCCCCGGTCGTCTGGGTCCCGGCGGCGACGCGCGCCTTCGACCAGGAGCGCCGGATCGTCGAGGGCCTGCGCGAGTGGCACCGGGCCGACCTGCGGCCGCCCGTCTACTGCCGACGGTGCGGCGGGGTGATGAGGCCGGAGGCCCCGATCGGGGACTACCTCAAGTCGGTCTGCGTGAGCTGCCGGGAGGTCTGGATGGTGACCGGGATGCAGAGAGTGGCCGCGAAGGCCCGAAGGGAGAAGGATGAGTAGGCCCTGCCCGCGCTGCGGCGCGCCGACCCTCAGCCTGGACTGGCGGGAGACCGGTCGAGAGCGCGGCTACATCTGCTCGAAGTGCACGTGGTTGTCGATTCCGCCTCGGGTCAAACCGGTCTGGCCGGACCCGCAGCCGACCGGGAGCGCGGACATCGACGGATGAAAGGAGCAACATGAACACCTCGTTGTCGGAACGCGTCGGACAGATCGGCGAGCAGACTCTGCGCGAGACGATGGAATGGATGCAGATCGAGGCCGTCACCTGCCTCGTCCTAGGTCTCGTCATCCTGCTGGGCACGGGCGTCGCGCTGCGATGGGTCCTGCGCCGGGTCACGCGCGGGTGCACGGTCGAGGACGGCGAGCGAACGGTGGTCCGGATCGCAAGCTGGCTGATCGCGGGCCTCGCCGGACTCGCCGGCGCCGGACTCGTGTCGAACGCGATCAACATCTGGATGTGGCCGACGGCCTCGGCGGTGCGGCGAATCCTAAATTGAAAGAAAAACGACATGATTTTCATTACACTGGGCCTGATCGTCGCCGGCGCCCTGCTGCCCCCGGTCGCGGCCGTCGCGGTCGGGATCGGCGCGCCCCTCGCGCTGGTGGTGGCCTGTTCCTGGGGCGACGGGGGGTCCAGGATCGCGCCGAGTGGCACCGGGGGCCCGGGGGCCCCGCGACCCCGCCGGACCCGTCCTGGGCGGTCCGGGGGGCATAGAATGAGGAGGTACCGATGACGACCCTCGCCCGTGAGCCCGAGCGGTGCCCGAACTGCGCGGAGGCGCTGGCGCAGGTCGGGGGCGGCCTGTGCTGCCCGCGCTGCGACTGGCGCGCCGCGGCCGACGACGAGGTCCTGACGCTGAGGGGTAGCGAGGTCGAGCGCGTCGCCGCGATCATCGACCGACTGGCGCGCCGGGGGCGGCTGGCCGCGCACGAGGGCCAGCCGGTCTTCGTGAACGGCAACGCGCTGCTGCCGCTCGTCGACGGGACCACGAACCTACTCGCGACCGCCGTCATGGTCAGCACCGAGGTCCGCGACCGGAACGGCGTGGTGACCGGCGAGACGCCGCCGAGCTACCTCAAGCCCCACCAGGCGACGACCGTCATGGGGCGGGTCTGCCACCCCGACGCGATCGCGGCGTTGCCGGTCTGTCACCTAAATGTTCCCCGCAGCGTACTTTGGATCGACGCAAGCGGGGCGGCGGCGCCCACGCTCAGGGGCCTCGGCGCCCATGGTGTGCTCACCGGCGAGGAGATCGTCCCGGCACCGACAGGGGGATGGCGTCGGTTCCTCGACGGCGCCTTCTGGCAGAGCGACGAGGACCGCCGGAACTACGAGGCCTGGTGCCTGTGTGCCGTCCTGCCCCTCGAGATCGGGACGTACCCGATGCTCGTCGCGAGCGCGAACGGGCAGAGCGCGGGCAAGACCTGGCTCGGCCGAAGTCTTGCCTGGGCCTTGGGTTACGCCAGTACGTGCCCCCTCGAACTCAATGCCGACAAGTGCGCCCAGCCCCTGCGCCGGCACATCTACGGCAGCATGAAGACGACGCGGGTCCTCGAACTCGACAACCGGCGGGGCAGCGACGCCGGCGCGATCGAGAGCAACACGCTGTCCGAGATCCTCACCGACGACGTCGTCAGTTGCGACGACCTGTACCGCCTGGGCGTCGCCTTCATCCGGAACCGGGCCATGATCATCCTAAGCATGAATGCCGGCACGATCAGCGAGGACCTCGCGATCCGCTCGATCGGCGTCCGACTCGACTTCGACCCGGACGACGCCCGCGTCGAGGCCCGGAGCCGGCTCGGCGCGCTCTACTGGCGGCGGCCGGAGGTCAGCCGCGCGGTGCTCGCGGAGATCCTCTGGGAGGCGCAGAGACGCTGGAACGAGACCCGCGGCTGGACGCTGCCGGCCGGCGCCCGCTTCGAGCGCCACGAGGAGTGGCACGGACTGGCGATGCGCCTGACCGGCCGCGCGATCGCGCCGGTGGGCGGCGAGGTGCGCGAACTCGGGCAGATCGAGGGCGCGGTCCTGCGGGCGTGTCTGTCGGAACCCGCGACGACGGTGCAGCTTGCAGAACGTTTGACCAAGAGCGCGACCGGGGCGTTGCGGACCTGGGCGGCGCGAGGACCAAAAGTCCTCAGCCTGAAACTGAAGGAGTGGCGCCGACTGGAGGGCAACGGGGCGCTGCGCTGCGAGCACACACGGACGGGGACCCAGTGGTCGTGGGAGGCGTGACAGATGTGACAGACCTCTACCCCTCTCTTGGGAAACAACTATAGGGAGTAGTAGGTATAGGGGGCCTGTCACGATCGTCACCAGAAAATGGAAAGTGACATGCCGACCGACCGACAACAGGCGAAACGGATACTTCGATCGCACTACCAAGAAAATCTTGTCGATTTTGAGGTCCCGCCCTGTCGCGAGTGCGGGCGGGCGCTGCCGCCGTCGCAGGCGGTGGAGTGGTTGCTAAACGGCCGTGAGGCGTGGACGTGTGCCACTTGTACGGGTCGGCGCGTCCTGACCCGGACCTGGCCCTGGCCCCGGGTGTGTGCACTGTGCGCCGCCGACGGCCCGGTTCATGCCCACCACGTCTTGAAGGACGTAAAGCACAACGCAGGGGGCAGCGACCGCTCACACAACGCGCGCTGGCGGGTGGTCCGCGAGGAGCGCGTCAGTACCTGCCTACCCCTCTGCGAGCGCTGCCACAACCTGGTTCACGCCGTTCGCCCCCCGGCCCTCTGGGGCGTCACCACCGCGGTCGCCGCGGTCTGGACGCCGGGGCTGGGCCTGACCCTCGTCGTGGGCCCCGACGAGTCGACGCTGCTGTCGCCCGCGGAGCTGCGCGCGCTGGTCGCCGACGCGACCGTGCGCTACCTGGACGCGACCGGCATGAGCGGCTAAATCCGAATACTTTCCTCTGGGTCCGGATTCCGAGAACCGGCGTCTCGAAATCCGGACTTATTTTTTAGGGCCTGGCTTCAGTAGTACCGTACACCCCGTGCGCTCCCTGTGCGCGCCCCCCTCCCCGCCCCCGCCTCCCGCCGTCGAAAACTCGCCGACCCTCCCCTCGCGCCGCGCCGCGAGTGGCACGCTACTTGCAGTAAGGCGCAGCAATGAGTTAGGACGCAAGGAAACGTACATTTCCTTGCGGGTTGGCATGCAGCTTGCTCTTCCTTATCGACGGCGCTGCGCCTGGCGCCGGGCAGGGTGGAAAGAAACTTGCCATCGACTGCCAAAATGGCAGGCTCTGGGGGCTTTGAGAATTCGCTTGACAGCGCGGGTCGGGCATGGTAGGCTTGTGTGAAAGCGAGACAGACATGGATATCGAATTGCTCATGCGAATGTCCTTACTCGAATGGTGCGGGCTGCTCGCGGCCTTCGCGTACTGTGGCATCATCGTTGTCGAGTTTGTGCGCCACGAAATTCTTCCTTGACAGGCCGGTGGCAGCGTGCTATACTGTGGGTGGAAGTGAGAAACGACATGAAGACGAAGATCGTACTTGTGGTTGTGATCCTCAAGCTGGCCTACTTCGCGGCGGTTGCGATCAGCTTGGCATGACAAAGTGTCAAGGAAGGAGTTAACATGATCGAACACAAACATTGGTGGGACATTCGCGAGGGCGACGGCAACGAGGGTACGTTCCTCGTCGCGACGGAGTTCCTCACGGAGACTGAGGTTGAAGCCCGCGTCGCGGCGCGCCTGGCGGAGATCCGGGAGACGGGCATCGAGGCGGAGGCCTATTGGGAAGACGAGACCCGGTGCGAGATCGTCCTCGACGAGATCGACGGCGCGCGCGCTCTCAATGGCGGTGCCGCCTACGTGTGGGAGATCATGCGCGCCGACGACTGGTTCCCTCGCCCCGAACCCTGTTCGTCTATGGGCGGCTACCCTGAGTAGAACCCTCCCGACCGCGCCGACGGGACGGCGCGGGCGAAAGGGCTCTACGAAAGGATAGATCATGAAGAAGTACATCATCTCACAGTACAAACGGGCAGGTACGCTGCGCGGCCTGGACGCGCGCCACGCGCTGGGTCTGCGCGCGTGCCTGGACGGCGCAGTCGCGATCCTCGGCGAGGCGCGCGCGGCCCTCGCCGACAGCGATCCGCGCGCGGCCGGCGCGATCGCCCAGGCGGCCGCCCAAGTGCTGGAACGAATCGAGGGCATGATCCTCGATCGGCTCACGTAAAGGAGATCACATGAACAGCCGGGAACTTGCCGCCCGTTGGCGGCGGCCGATCGCGCGCCTGAGTTACGCCGAGGCGGCCTACGAGGGGCGGGCGGCGGAATGGATCGCCTGGCACGCGCTGCACGTGCCAAAGGGGGACCGGTGAACCGCTTCGCCTCCCGCCGCGCGCGCGAGCGGGCCGCCCCCAAGCGACCCCGCGCGGCGGACAGGCCGATCGGACAGCGCAACGCGAAGGCCGGGCTCGCGATCGGGTTCCCGATCCTGACGTGTCGGCGATCGACGGTCCTGTGCCGGCAGACCTGCTATGCGTGCTCCGGTCCGATCGCCTTCCGGGACTCGATCCGGAAATCGGTCGAAAACGCGGCGTTGTGCCGTCGCGCGCCGGTCCGGTTCGCCCGCCGCGTGGTCGCGGAATTCCGACGCGTCGCGCGCGGGCTCACGGTCAAGGTCGCGAAGGACGGCGGGGCGGTCTCCGTCAAGATCAGCGCGCGTTTCGTCCGTTGGAATTCTTCGGGCGATCTCTTCCCCGCCGCGCGCAAGGCCATTCTCGCGATCGCGCGCGCCGGGGTGTGGGTTCATGTGTTTACCCGGGACCCGCGCGAGGGCGCGGCGCTGCGCCGGGTCGCGCGGGCGGAGAATCTGCCCGTCCTTGTCCTGCTGTCGATTGACGCGACCAGCGAGCCCGATTGCTGGCGCTGGCGCGGACCTTTCGCGGCGTTGACCCGCGCGGACGCGCCGGCCCCATGGCACCGGCTCGACCCGGACCGGACCGTGGCCTTCCCGTGCGACGGCGCGCCCAACGCGATCGCGACGGTCCCGGACCGCTTTCGGGGGGGTGCGTGCCCTTGCGATCTTGGCGAGCGCAGCTACGTCGGCTCGTGCGCGAAGTGCTTCGAGAAAGGGACTGGTTGTTTTATGTTCGCGGGCTGGACGAAGTGACCGCTTTCGGGCCGGCCGCACCTCCGCGCACGGGGCCGGACACGGCTTTGCGCGCGGCACGGATTTTGAAGGAAAAACGGACATGAGCAACAACACGAACTATCTGGAATCGGCCCTCCGCGAGGCGGCGGCGAGCGCCCTGTTCTACAACCGCACCCTCCAACAGATCGCGGACCTGCTCTCGGGTATCGAATGGGGTGTTGACACTCTCGACGCGATCGCGTGCGCGGTGCGCGCGGCGGGTTTCGAGGTTCGGGACACGGGAGAATAGACATGATCGACACGGACGCGCTTGATACCATCGCCGAACTCATGTCGGGCGTTGAATGGGATCCCGACACCCTGGAGGCGATCGCCGACATCGTGCGCAGCACGGGTCGGGTGATCCTGGACACGGAGGAATGACATGTACACCATCGACAACTTCAAGACCAAGAGGGCCCTTCGTGAGGCGGTTGCGGCCGGCCGCGCGATCGGCGTCTTCCAGCCCGGCCCCTTCGGGGGCAACGAGCCGACCGAGGGCGAGGTGTCGGTTGAAGGCCCGCACTTTCCGGAGCCCCATCGTTGGTACGCGCGCGTCCGGCTGGCGGGCGGGCGAATCGTGGGGGTGCGGTGATTGAGTTCGATTTGATCCCCCAGCCCAACGACCGCTTCTGCATCCGCTTCGGGACGCGGTGGGCGGGGAGTGTCGTCGTCTCGACGGGCCTCGCCGCGTGGGAATCGCGATACGAGTACCGCGCGCGGCGGGGTGCGGCCCGCGACCTGGAGGGCGCCGTGCGCGCGCTCCGGGCGCACTACTTCGGAGAGAAAGAGGACGTATGACCACGCTCTACAAACTCACCTCCGCCGCCGACACGACGCGCGGCGGCACCCCCTGGGGCGTCGGCGTCGAGCACGTCGCGCCCGGCGGCGGGCCCCTGTGCACCGCCGCCTGGCTCCACGCCTACCGCGACCCGCTGCTCGCGGTCCTGATGGACCCGGGCCACGGCCGCTTCGGGGCCGAGGCCCACCTGTGGCGCTGTGAGGGCGACGTCGGCGCCGACGACGGCATCAAGGTCGGCTGCACCCGACTCCGGACCGTCGAGCGCCTGCCCCTCCCGACCGTGACGACCGCGCAGCGCGTCCGCTTCGGCGTCCTCGCGGCCCTCGCGGTCTGCGACAACGCCACCTGGCGCATCTGGGCGATCGCGTGGCTGGAGGGTCGCGACCGCACACCGAAGGCGGCGGCGCGGGTGGAGGCGGCGGCGCGGGCGACGGCGTGGGCGGCGGCGTGGGCGGCGGAGGCGGCGGCGCGGGCGGCGGTGTGGGCGGCGGCTCGCGAGGCGCCCGGGCTCGACCTGGTCGCCCTCGCCCACCAGGCGATCGGGGAGGAACGATGACCAGCGAACAGCTCGCCTATCTCGGCCTCGCGGAGCGCTGCGGCTGCCCGCGGTGGCTCAGGCGTCGCCAAGGCCGGACCGCGGTCCGACCGCTCGACCTGCGACGGACCGCCCGCGACCTGCGCCTGTTGCGGATCCCGTGGGCGGGCGCGCTGAACTGGCGCGCGTACGTCGGCGGATTCTGCGACCGCGCGGCGGGCGGCCGGTGCGGCGACCTGCGGCCGGTCGCGGCGGCCCTGCGCCGGCTTCGGGGGCGGCCGTGAGCCCCGGGGAGATGCGCTGGCTCGGGCGCCACCGCCGGCCCAAGAACCAGCGCCGCGACCCGGCGGAGCATCTCGCGTGGCTGCTGCGCGACCGGGTGCTCGACCGCGACGTCGAGGCGGACGTCGCGAGCGCCCGGTGCGCGGACCTGCGACCGGTCGCGGCAAGGCTGCGGACGACGCGGGCGGCGTGCGCGGCGCGGGTGGCTGACGATCCTGACAGGTCCCCTATACCTACTACTACTTATAGTTGTTCTCCAAGAGAGGGGTAGAGGTCTGTCAGGATCGTCAGCCGCTCCATACCTCTTCCACCCCGGCTACTCAGGAGGTCTCATGAACGCGACTCTCAGTCTCTGGCGTGATGGACCCGACGTCCGCGCGCAACTGACCACGCGCGCGACCCGGCCCCCCCGCGGCTGGCGCGTCGTCGCGGAACTCTTCGGGGGCGAGGTCGGGCACGGCCTGCTGCTCGCGTCGCCCGCGGCGCGCTGGGCGGTCGCGCGCCTCAACCTCGCGACCTTCGCGCACCTCGCGCCGGCCGCGCTGCCGGCCGAGGCCCCCGCCGGTCGCGGCGTCATTGAAATAAATTCACTTTCACCTTAGTCTGTTGGAGGAAGAACAGTGTTTATGAACACGTCTACCTTAAGGCACTATGAGGCGGCCTGTCGCCGGCTGGACGCCATCCCGGCGCGCGACGAGGCGCCTCACCGTCGGCCGGTGCGCGGCGACGGCGTCGTCCGGCAGCGCGACATCGAGCCGGAGCTGGTCCCGCCCGAGCCGAGGCCGATCCACCGGCGCGGCCTCGCGGAGGACGAGGCCCTGATCGACTGCAACGCCAGGGCCCAGGCCCTGTGCGCGGCCCGGCCCGAGTTGGCCGCGCGCGTCGGCGCGCTGATGCGCGACCTGTACTTCGCGGCCCGGCGCGCCGCGCCCGCGCAGGTCCTGGAGGAGGCCTTCCAGGAGGGTGCGCTCGCGGTCCTCGACGGCCGCTCGCACCGCAGCACGGCCTTCACCCGGGTCGTCCGGCAGGAGGACCGATGACCGTCGAGCGGGCCCTCGTCGCGCGCGGCCTGCGCCCCAGCACCGCCCGGCGCTACGCGATCTTCGCGCGCCGGCTGGCGGCGAGCGGCCTCGGCGTGGAGGCCTGGCTCGCGGCGCTGTCGGACAGCCAGGTCGGGCCGGCCCTCGCGGCCCTGCGCGCGGTCGCCGAGGTCTGTCCCGAACTCGGGACGCGCCCCGACGCGGGCGTGGTCCGGCTCGCGCGCCGGCGCGACCGCCTCGCCCAGTTGCGCCGTCGCCGCCCGGTTGCGGGTCCCGCCGACCTGGCCGCCGCGCTGGGTCGGGCCGAGGCCCTGACCGGCCTGCGCCGCACCGCGACGCTGACGGCCCTGCGCCTCGCCGGCCTCGCGGGCCTGCGCGCCGGCGACGTCAGACGCCTCCGCTGGCGCGACCTCGACCTCGCCTCGGGCCACGTCGTGCTGCCCGACCCGAAGGGCGGGCGGCCCTGTCGGTTGCCGCTCGCGCCGAGCCTCCTCGCCTGGCTGCGCGGCGTTCGGGGGCGACCCGACGAGGCGGTCGCGACGACCAGGGCGGATGGCGAGCCGGTCAGCGCCTCCACCTTCTGGCGCCTGCTGAAGCGCGTCGGCGTGACGCCCCACGCCCTCCGGCGCGGCTTCGCGACCGTGCTGCTCGACCGGGGCGTGCCGCTCGTGACCGTCAGCAAGCTGTTGAATCACGCGAGTCCGAACACGACCTTCGCGAGCTACTACCGGCCGGGCGACGACGTCCTGAGCGAGGCGGTGGCTTCGTTGGAAGATGGAAAGGAGACCCCATGAAGCGCACCCGGAGCGAGGTCAAGGAGGACAGCCGTCGGGCCATGCGCACCACGGTCGCGCGCTGTGGGGCGCGCCGCCAGGCCCGACTCGCGCGCGCGGAGGCGGAGGCGCAGGCACGCGCGGAACGGGAGCGCGTGTTGCGCGCCCTGAACGCGCTCGAACCGCGAAAGGAGAACGCATGAACCGACCCGACGTGCTTCGCCGCACCAACAACGTGGTGATCGCCTTTCTCACGGAGGACCACGACGTCGTGCGGATTCCCCTCCTCAACCTCGACTCCGACGACGAGGCGCGCCTGTCGGCGTGGCTGGCCGAGGTCGCGCGCTGGCGGGCGCCGGCGGAAGCGGGCGTCCTCGAGATCCCGTGCGGGGTCGAGCCCGACACCGACTACGTCAGGTTCGAGCGCGACGACAACGACCCGAAAGACCCGGGGATCTGGGTCGAGGTCCGCGAGGCGCGCGCGTTCCCGAATGAAAATGATGTCAACGTCATCTTCGTCCCGCGCGCCCGTTGCGCCGAGGTCGCGGCCTTTTTCGGAAAGGAGAGATGATGGAAGTTCAACAGAACGGCGGTTTTGTGGATCTGAGTCTGTTTCCGCTCACCGCCGTGCGCCTGTCGCCCGACGACGCGCGCTGGCTGCTGGAGGACGAGGCCGCATGAACGACATCGACAACATCACGATCCGATCGGAAGCCGCGAAGGTTGGTATCAATTGGCACCACAATCTGGGCGGTGGCTATGTCTTCTCGCCGGACGAGATTCGCGTGCTCATGGCGCGCCTGTCCAAGGCTGCGGCCGAAGCGGAACGCCTCGCCACGCACATCCCGAGTTGCGTCGCGGGCAGTCGACGGACCGTCACGGTGTACCATCATGGCGCCTGCACGGCCTCGCTCTCACTCGAGAACGGCGACCGGGCGGGCGACGTCATCGATCTCGACCGCGCCGGCGTCGAGCGCCTCGTCGCGAAGCTCCAGTCCACCCTGTCGATCAACGCCAAGGAGGGGATTGCATGAATTGCCTCATCCTTGCCTCCTGCGACCACGCCCTCCAGCGCCGCTGGCAGGACCGCCTCGCCGCCCGCCTGCGCGCCCAGGGGCACGAGGTCATGGTCACGTCCGGCCTCTCGTGGCTCCACCACATCAGTCTGCGCACCGCACTACGACTTCTCGAACTCGCCAGCGACAATTGGACCGGCCGCCTCGCGATCTGGGAGTCCGACACCTGGCCCCTCGACGACCGCTGGGCGGCCTGGGTCGAGGCGGAGTTCGAGGCCGACCCGGCGCTGGCCCTCGTCGCGGCGCAGCACGGCTGGCTGCGCTTCCCCCGGGCCACGCGGCTCGACGTCGTGACGGCCGACTCGGACCTCTTCGTGGGTCGGCAGTGGATGCCCCTCGACCGCAACGCGGCGGCCTGGTGGGCGGTCCTCGACCTCGACCGGCTGCGCGTGGCGGGGCTGCGCGCGGGCGACCTCGACTGGGAGCCGACGCGCTTCCGGGTCCTGCTGGACGAGGCCGGCCGCAGCCGCGGCGCGGTCGGCGGCGACACGGGGGCGCGCGTCGTGCCGCAGCTCGAGGCGGCCGGCCTGGGCGCGGAACTGTGGCCGGTCCGGCCGTGGCCGTGTGGGTGGGGGTGCTATGTCGTTCGGCCCGGCACCGAGGACTGGGTCATGTTCCACCATTTCTTCGGCCGCCAGATCGGCCACGCGCGCGAGGTCGATGTCATGCACCACCGGCTGCGCGCCGAGGACGTCACCGAGAGCGCGCTGAGGTTCATGGAGACGCACATGGAGGGAAACGATGGATAGCAATCTCAGTCTGGGCTATGCCGATTCGGCTTTCACGGCTATGGGACCCCTGAACCCTTGGAGTCCGCCCATGACATCTCCGCCGGAGCGGTGGGTCGAGGCGGAGTTCGAGGAACTGCAGGGCAAGGTCCTGATCCAGGTCCTCGACGCGGAGAAGGACAGCGACCACATCGAGTTTGTGTGCTCCGACGGCGCGCGCTACCAGCTCTCGCACCACCAGGACTGCTGCGAGTGCGTCCAGGTCGAGGACATCTGCGGCGACGTCGCCGACCTGATCGGCTGGCCTCTCGGTCTCGCCGAGGAGGTCAGCCACGACGCGAGCGCGGCGGGCAAGGACGACGACAGCGGGACCTGGACCTTCTACAAGCTCGTGACCAACCGGGGCGCGGTCACGATCCGCTGGCTGGGCACGTCGAACGGCTACTACAGCGAGGCGGTCGACTTCGAGCGCCTGGAGACGGAGGGACAACCATGAAGATCGCGATCAACAAGGTCTGGACCCGGATCTGCGCGGGTCTCGACCGGCCTGCGCCGCTGGTCCGGTGCGGGACCTGTGGCCGCCTGCTCCCGGCCTCCGAGTTCAGCCCGAGCAACCTGCCCTACACCGAGGGCGGCAGTCGGCGCAGCGGCCGCTGCCGGCGCTGCGAGGCCGACCGGGAGTGCGAGCGGTCGGCCCTCGACGTCCGCCACGACGCGGCGGCGCGCCGGGTCGCGCGGCAGCTCGCGGCGGGGGTCTGGCAGAAGATCATGGGCGAAGATCTGCCACCGTGCCACGTCGTGCACGCGGACGGCGACGACCGGAACAACGACCTCGGCAATCTCGTGCTGGTCCTCGACGGCGGCGTCCCCGGCGAGACCGCGGTCGCGCGCACCAGGCGGCTCGGCGCGACCGAGCGGCGGTGTGGCTGCGGCCTGTGTCTGTCGGCCGGCGTCCCCGGCGCGCTGCCGCTCGACCGGCTCGCGCACGTGAAGGACGTGGGATGAGCGAGCGCCCATTCAGCTACTCACAACTCTCAATGTTCAGTAAGTGCCCACGCTCGTACTACTATCGGTATGAGAAGCGCATTTACCTCCCGACCCCCTTCCGCCTCCTCGACGGACAGTGCTACCACGCGGCGGCCGAGCAGGGCAATCGCGCCCTTCTCGAGAGTCGGGCGCTGTCAAGTAGTCAGTTAACAGATGCCTACATGGCGAAGCTGGCGGCCGGCCTCGAGGAGCAGGAGGTGAGTGCGGAGGGCGGGGAGATCGACGGCGCGAAGGACCTCGCACCGCGCGTTCTCGACGTCTACGAGCGGGGCGTCTATCGGACGCTGCGTCCCGAGGCGGGCGGGATCGAGGTCCGATTTGACACGACCTGGGACGTCGGCGGGACGGGCGTGGCCTTCTGCGGCGTGGTCGACATGCTCAACGCGGGCGACGCGATCGTGGACTTCAAGGCGGTCGCGCGCGCCCACGGCCACGACCAGGTCCGGGCCTCGCCGCAGCTCCACCTCTACGCGCGCCACTTCGCGCGCCGGCGGGTCGCGCACGTCCAGCTCGTCAAGAAGCGCAGCCCGGACGTCTTCTTCGTCAGCGCGGAGCCCAGCGTCGCGCAGCTCGACAACAGCCGCGACTGGGCGCACCGCACCATCACGTCGATCCTGGCGTGTCGCGAGCGCAACGACTGGCCGGTGTGCGATCCGGAGTCGTGGGCCTGTAGCCTGCGCTACTGCGACTACTATAACATCTGCTATCGGAAGGGGGATTGAAGTGCGTCCACCATCGAAACGGTCACCGCTGGGATAACAGCGAGACCAATTTGATGTTGTGTGCTTCACACGCTGAGCATAAAGTCTTACACCGAAAGGAGTTACCTTGAATGCGAAGGCGTACGGGATTACTTACATTTCGGCAGAGCTGCTCGCCGACTTCGCGCCCCTCGAGGCCGCGATCGGCGACGTCGTCGAGGAGCTGGTTGGGCAGGACAAGGAGCCGAAGATGGTCATGTACCTCGACGGCCTGCCGCCCGACCTGAAGGGCAAGGGCATCATCGTCAACAAGACGAACAAGCTCATCGCGATCGAACTCTTCGGCGCCGAGACGGATGGCTGGAGGGGCAAGAAGGTCCGCCTCGAGGTCGTCCCGGTGACGTTCGGTGGCAAGACCGTCAAGGGCATCCGGCTCGGAAAGGCGTGAGATCGGAGGAGGCATGAAGACGATCCTGCTCTACGGCAACCTTGAAGAGGACAACCCTCTCATTATGGCGGCCCTCAGCGAGCTGATCGATCTGCCGAAGGTCAAGCAGCGGCGGACCGTCGAGCTGGTCGTCGCGAGCGACGGCGGGCGCGACAGCATCGGACGCGCCCTGATCGGTGCGATCGAGCGCGCCCGCCGTCGCGGCTGGCGCGTCGCGACGCACGTCATCGGCAAGGCGTGCAGTGCGGCGGCGCTCGTCGCGGCGGCCGGCGACCGGGGGTGGCGGACCATCGACCGGCACGCGACCGCGATGGTGCACCTCAGCTTCCTCGGCGGGCTCGGCGAGAGCAACACGCGCGACCTCGAGGTCAGCGCGGACATGATGCGCGCGCACGACGCGAGGTGGTTCCTCTACCTCGGTTCGGTATCGCGGCGCTCGGCGGAGGACTGGCGGCAGCTCCTGTCCGATCGACTGGACCACTGGCTGTTGCCCGAGGAGTACGTCAGCCTCGGCCTGGCCGACAAGGTCGTCTGACTACGGTATTTTCACCCTCGGGTTGGGGGGCGGGCGGTGCAGCATCCGGTGCACCGTTCGCCCCAGTTTGTTTAACCGTACCCCCTGGCGCGTCTGCTCGGTCCGGACCTCGTGCACCTGCCGGTCGAGGGCGCCGATGCGCCCCCGCACCCACATCATCGCCCCGCCCGCCGCGAAGGCGACCTCGCACACCCGCAACAGAATTTCCCAGCTCACTTCCTGATCTCCCTCTCCACCGCGCGCTCGACCGCCTCGGCCGTCTCGGCGTACAGCGCGTCGAGGGGCGTCGCGACCGGTCGCCCCGGCGGATAGGCGGCGGCGCCCGCGGCCTTCGCCCTCGCCTCGCCGAGGATCTTGAGCGCGAGCTGGAGGTCGGCCGCGCTCTGGCTCTTCAGGCCCGCGCCCATGTTGACGTCCCGGGGCGCCGCGCCGTACCGGGCCGCCGCCCGGCGCGCGAGGTCGTTGGTGCTGACGTAGGCGCTGGGCCCGTCGAGGTAGACGTTGATGGCCTGGCGCCACAGCGCCGGTGTCGCGCGCTCGATGCCGTTGAGGGCGCCCTCCGCGAGGGCGTAGGCCTTGCCGGCGAGCGGGAGGTAAATGAACTGCCCGATCGGCCCGTCCCGGGCGAGGCGCGCGATCGCGGCCTCGACGTCGGCCCTGTCGCGCGGGACCACGACGCGCTCGCCGCCGACAACCGGGTGGCCCGGCCGGCCGAGGATCTCCTCGAGCTGGGCGAAGGCCTCGCGGTACGTCGCCTCGGTCGGCGCGACGCTCGCCTGGTGGCTCCAGTGCTCCCAGGCGTCGTAGACCTCCTTCGTCGCGCCATAGAGCGGCATCTGGTAGTTGTCGGTCCGGGCCTGGTACTTCTTCGCGTCGCCGATGATCGTCGCGAAGGCGTGCGCGGGCTCGTAGTGCCTGGTGCCGAGGACCTTGAGGAGGCGCTCGGTGTAGGGGATCGACCGCTGGGCGCGGTAGTCCCATTCGCGCTTCATCACCTCCGCGTGGTAGCCCCCGAAGTACGGCAGCCACGGCGGCGTGACGGTCCGGGCGACCCACGTCGCCATCGTCCCGACCTTCTCGGTCGCCGTCGCGTCGTCGTCGGTGAGCTTGCGGTCGGTGAAGGGGTCGCGGTTGCTGCCGACGACGGTGAGGCCCGCGACGACCGGGTTGTTGAGGACGAAGCGGCCGAGGGTGCTCATGACCGCGCTGGTCACCGCGTTGCCGACGCCGTCGACCTGGCCGAACTGGAGGGCGAGGTGGCGCAGGACGCCGGTCGGCAGCGTCAGCATGTTCGTGCCCAGGACGTTGCCGAGGTCGATCGTCGTCCCGCCCGGCAGGCGCAACGACGTCATGCCGCGCAGCACGCCGAGGACGCTATTGTGGGCGCCGAGTTCCTTCATCCACTCGCCCCACGTCCGCTGGTCGTGTGCGAGGCTCGCGACGTTGTTGCCGGTCGTCCCGCCCAGCAGCAGGGCCATCTCGAGGGGGCGGCGCGTGAAATAGTTCTTCGCGAGGCGGAGCCACTCGGCCGGGAAGCTCGTGATCATACTGCCCGCGAAGCTGTGCGCGAGCATGCGCACCGTCGGCGAGACGCGGCTGTAGTCCTGCATGAAGCTGTTGAGGCGCTCCGCGACCTGGGCGTGGTCCATGCCGCGCTCGAGCAGGACGTTCGCGATGCCCGCCTTCATGCCGTTGTCAATGAAGCTGTAGGCGTCGAAGAGCGCGGCCTGGCCCTTCTGCGCGAGCGTCGTCAGCGCGCGCACGCTGCCCTGGACCACGCCCTTGCCGAGTTTGTCGTGGAGCTGGATCAGGGCGCGCTCGCGCAGCAGGTGCTGCTCGGGCGTCAGCGCCATGACGTCCATCGCCTCGATCCGCTTGAGGTGCAGGCGCGACTCGTTCCACTCGGCGTTGTCGAAGAAGTCCGCGAACAGGCGCGTCAACTCGACGCGCTTGCCGCGCGCGAAGATCGGGCCGGCCTCGAGGCGCAGGCCACTCGCGGCCAGGCGCTCCATGTCGACGTGGCCCTTCCGAAGTTTCTGGATCCCGCGATAGAAACTGCCGCGCGCGAGGAATGTTGGCGCCTCGCGCAGACCGACCAGCGCGCCGATGACGTTGAATGCGGTGTTCGCGATGTAGGTCGGGATCGAGAGCGCGATCCAGTTGGTCAGGGCGAGGCCGCGCGCCGCCGCCGCAGTCGCGCGCAGGACGTTCTTGTTCCGGACGCCGAGCCACATCAGCGCGGCCTCGGTCTTGGTCTGGAGCAGGCTATCGGCGAGGGGGCTGCCGGCCTTGTCGAGTTCGTCGACGATGCCCTGCGTCACGCCGCGCAGCCAGCCGTTGAAGCGACCGTGGCTCGCGAGCGTCGTCAGGACCTTCTTGTGGACGTACTGGCCGCTCAGGACGCCGAACTTGCCGTTGATCGGCATCGCCATCCACTCGGCCTTCGCGCCCTCGCGCGCGGTCCGGGGCAGCTTCGCGGCCTCGGCCGGCGACAGGACCAGGCCGGTGGTACGCCTGAGACTGTTCTGGAGCTGGATCTCGGCGTCGAGGTCGAGGAGGCGCTGCAGGCTCTTGACGCGCGCGACGACCTGGCTCCGCTCGAGTCCCTGGATGGTCTGACTCGCGACGTCGACCGGGACGAGGACCTCGCCCTTCAGCCGGTTCTCGCGCAGGAAGGCCCGCGCGGCGGCCTCGGTCGGATGGTAGCGGCTGCGCGGCACCGGCCCGCTCTCGTAGATCGTGCGCCAGTCCGCGGTCGCGTCACCCCACCGTGGCCCGTGGCCGGCCGGGACGTGCTGCGCGTTCAGGACGTCGGCCTCGCGCATCAACTCGCCGGTCATGCCGACCTTGGGCGCGCCGACCGTCGCCTCGCCGAGCGTCACCGGCTGGTTGTACCAGGCCGGCTTGTGGTACATCAGCAATTCGTCGTACAGCTCCGGCGTGATCCGACCCGCCCGGCGCACGCGGCCGAGGACCTCGACCTCGGTCTCCGCGAACTCGCGCAGGAAGGCGCGCGCGCCCTCGGCCTCGTCGAACAGCTCGGGGACGCCCTTCTGGACGACGTCCTCGAGGCGCTTGAAGAGGACCTCGGGCCTGAGCCCCCGCTGCTGAAGGACCCGGTCGATCGCGGTGACGAGCGCGGGGTAGCGCCTGTCGAGATCGCGGACGCCCGCGAGCAGGCGCTGGGTCTTGACCTGCGCGGCGTTGCGCCGGGTGATGGCCTCGTCGACGAGTTGGGCCGCGCGCTTCGCGACCTTCTCGCTGGTCCCGACGGCCGTCCCGGTCGTCAGGCGCAGCTCCTCGTGCCCGGCCCTGATCGCCGTCGCGAGTTTGTCGCCGGCCGGCCCGAGGCGGAAGTGGCCGCGCATCTCGCGCGCGAGGGCGGCGTGGTAGCGCGGGTCGTCGAACGCGAGGCGCGGGGCCTGGGTCTTGAGGTCCTCGAGACGCCGCGCCGCCGCGGTCGCCTGCTCCTCGAGCCCCTCGAGACGGGCCGCGAGGACGGCCTCGGCGCGCTCGAGCGCGGTCGCGCGCGGGGCGAGGGCGACGAACCGCCGGGCCTTCGCCCCGGCCTCGAGCGAGGCCTCGACCTGGACGGCCGCGGCCGCGCGCGTCGCGATCGCGGCCCCCTGCGCGCCCCGGGTGCGGGCGAGGCGGTCGCTCGCCGTCATCAGGCGGTGCTCGGCCGCGGCCAGGGCCCGGAGTTGGGCCGGGCCCGGCGGCAGCTCGGCCGCGCTCGCGAGGTCGTCGGCCGCGTCGGCGAGCGCGACCTCGATCGCCTCGGCCCGGACGCTGGTGGTGCCGACGCGCTCGCTCGCGGCGAGGGCGGCCCCCAAGGGCGCGCGTGGAGGCGCGCCCAGCTCGGCGCGCAGGGCGTCGAGGCGGTCGCGCACGGTCGTGAGCAGCCTCGTCGTCCGGGCGTGGCCCGCCGCCGTCTGCGTGACGAGGCGCTCCGCGACCTTGAACTCGCGCGCCGCGGGCTTGACGAGGCCGTGCTCGACCGCCTCGGTCGCCCGTCGGCGCAGCGCGCCGAGGGCGGTGCCGAAGCGCGGGCTGACGCCCGCGACGACCTCCGCGAAGTCGTCGTCGACGACCTCCCAGAGGACCTTGCCCCCCCGCGCGCCCTTGAGGGCCCGGACCGGGTCCTTCAGCGTGTCGCGCAGGGCGCGGTGCTCGCTCGTCAGGGCGCGCAGCCGAGCCGCCTCAGTCCGCCACTCGTCGCGCAGGGGGCGCGCGACGTCGGCGCCGACGACGCCCACGGCCGCCCGCACCCGCCGGCGCAGGTCCGCGACGCTGCGCGCCTGGTAGTCGGCCGCCATGCCGTAGAGGTCGTCGAGGGTGCCGCCGTCGGTCGCGACCTCGAGGGCGCGCAGGGCGAAGAGATCTGCACCGACCCCGCCCGGGACACCGAGTTCAGCCACCAGCGGCGGCTCCTCGCCGGCGAGGGTCCGCTCGAGGGCCGTGCCCCGACGTGCCGCGAGGTCCGCGAGGTCGGTCGCGTCGAAGGCCCCGAGGAAGCGCTGGGCGGTGCCGGTCGTCAGCCAGCCGTGCGGGTCCGCGGCGGCGAGGGCCCGGCCCGGATCGACCTGGCCGAGGGCCTCGAAGGCGGGCCGCCAGTCGGTCGGCAGCCTGCGCGCGACCGCGCCGGCCTTGCGCAGCACGGCCGCCTTCGCCCGGTCGGCCATCGCGCGGAGGTACTCGCCTCCGTGGAAGGCCCGGCCGAGGAGGGTCCGGCCCTTGTACTGGGCGAGCAGCGTGGTCGCGCGGTCCTCGGCGACCCGGGCCGCCTGGAGGGTCCGGGTCGCGACCCGGGCGCCGATCGCGCGCTGCGCGGTGAGGCCGAGGTGGCCGACGTCGTCGCCCAGGCTCTGGAGGGCGCGCCACGTCAGGGGGTTGCGCCTCTGCGCGAGCAGGACCTGGCCCGCCCAGTCGAGGCGCGTCGCGAGGCCCGGCAGGCTGTGCCGGAAGGCGAGGGGCGCGAGGGCCTCGGCGCCGAGGTTCAGGATCGCGCTGCCGCTGTCCTCGGGCATGACGCCGATCACCGGCATGCTGACGATGAGGTCGAGGGCGTCGGCGACCATGACGCCGGCCGGGCCGAACTTGGCGCCGACCCACTGCCGGATGCCGCTCGCGTCGACGGCCTGGTCCCAGACGCCGCCCCAATTCGCGACCTCGTCGACGAAGGCCATCTTGTCGGGGGTCTCGGCCCCGGCGCGCATCCGGTTGACGATGTCGTAGTAGAGGTCGTTCTGGCCCAGGGCCTTCGCGAGGACGGCCTGGCCCCGGGCAAAGTACAGGCCGCTCCGAATGCGCTCGGCCTCCGGGTCGAAGGGCACGCCGCCGACGAGCGTCTTGAGGGCCGCGACGTCGGTGTCGACGACGGCCTCCTTGACGAACATGAGGGCCTCGCCGATCGGCTGGAGGGCCTCGGCGAGAAAGCCCCTCAGCGCGCGGTCGGGCACGGCCTGGGCCGTCTCGGCGACGGCCTGGCGCCACGCGGCCTCGGCCGCCGCGATGCGCTCGCCGGGCGGCTCGGGCCGGGTGGGCGCGATCGTCGCGCCGAGGTGGCGCATCAAGGCCATGCTCGGCGCGAACTCGACCGGGTCGGGGACGTCGGGTAGGTCCGCGAGCTTCGCGACCGGGTAGCGCTCGACGGCGCCGGGGTCGATGACGCCCGCGCGCTCGAGGCGACGGAGATAACCGAGATTGCGCGCGCTGTCGGCGTAGTGCCGGATCCAGCGGTTGATGACGCCGCGCTTCCCGCTCTCGCGCCGGGCCGGGCCGGGCTCGTCGACCTCCTCGCCGCTCGCCCTCGCCTCGGCGAAGTTGCGCTCGAGGGTCCGGGCGGCCGTCGCACGCAGGACGTCGAATGCCGGTCGGACGGCCTCGGGCGGCTCGGCGTCGGGCGTCTGGAGCCACGAGATCGCCGCCCGGAGCGTGGCGGGAGGCAGCGCGCCGAGGGCGCGGGCCCCGACCAGGTCGAGGTCGCCCTCGACGACGCCCTTGTCGATCGCACCGGACAGCGCGCGTTGCCAGTCGCCCTCGGGCAGGTCGCCCGGGGCGGCGGGCACGGCCCGGAGCGCGCGCGCGGTCAGGAAGTAGCGGCGCAGCGTGCCCGCGACGAGGGGGACCTGCTCCGGCGTCGGCCCCGCGAGCCAGGGATGTTGATTCCCCCAGCGCGCCATGTCGACGTCGACCGCGCGCGCGAGGACGTCCGGTCGGTCCACGACCGCGTCAAAGCCCCGTTGCCTCAGATCGGTGAGGACGTCGGTCGTGGTCGGTGGGGCCTCGGGCGCGGGCGGATTCTCGATTTCGCTGCGCGTCGCGAGGTGGTCGAAGAGGGTGGGTCGGATGGGGGCGTCGGCGGTCGCGCTTCGGACGGCCTCGTCGGCGACCTCGGCGTCCGGTGTGGCCGCGAGCCGGTCGAAGAGCGTCTCCGGCTCCGGCGCGACATCGGTCGATGGATCCTCGACGAGTCGATCGAAGAGATTGGACATGGACTACCTCTGGCTCTGGCTCTGGACCTGGGTCGCGAAGCGCTTGACATTGGCGACGAAGTCGGCCGACGCCGCCTGCTTCGTGATGCCGTTCGCCTTCATCCACTGCCGGAACCACTCGTGGATCGCCTCGTCCTGTCCGCCACTCGCCAGGAAGGCGTGGATGACCTGGCTGTAGACCGTGTCGTCGTCCGCGGTCTTGGGCAGGACCGGATAGGTCTGGCCGGCGACGGAGATCGTCACCCCGGTCGTTGGGACGGGCGGCACGGTCGCGGGGGCCGCGGGCGCACCGGCCGGGGCGGGCACGGGCGCGGCGGGGGCCGCCGCGGGCGCGGTCGCCGCGGCCTGTCGTCCCACGAATTGTTCGACCTGCTGCTGGATGCTCTCGGTATCCTTGAGACCCCTCTCCTCCTCGTCGGCCCGGGCCGCCATCTCCGGCCCCCGGGCGCGCAGGCTCGCGATGTGGTTGCGAATCTCTTGAGTTTTTTGACTCAGATTGAAGCGTAGTGTCATCACCGTTGCGAAATCACTCGTCTCAAGATGGGCGAAACGCCTGTCGGCGTTCTTTTCCGCGAGCAATTTGTCGGTGAGGCTCTTCGCGGCCGCCGCGTTCTTGCGCTCGACCTCGGCGCGCTGCGCGAGGGGCAGTTCGCCGAGGGGCGTCGGCGCGAACTCGCCCTCCTTCGTCTGGGTGAAGCCCGCGCGCTGCATCCGGCCGGTGAACTCCTGCTGCTGGAGCTGGACGCGCTCCAGCGCGGTTTGCGCGCGCAGCTCCGCGTTCTGCGCCAGGGCGGCCGCGGTCTCCTCGCGCAGGGCGAGGCCCTGCTTCGCGAGGTCGTAGTCGCGCTTCTCCTTCTCGCGCTGGAACTCGAGGGCGTCGTAGGCCTTGCGCAGGTCGAGGATCGTCGCGCCGAAGCCGAGGAGGGCGTTCGAGATGCGCTGCCCCGCGTCGCCTCCGTAAGGTGTCATATCGGGCATGGGATTTCCTCAGAACGTGTACTTGGTCCGTCCGGCGTCGACCGCCTGGGCCTCGCCCATCGGCTGGTAGTTGAAGTAGCTCGACAGGCCGCCGCGCGGCGTCGTGTAGCCGGCCGCGCCCGCCTGTCCGCCGTAGTTGAACCGGCTCATGATCGAGGACGGTGGGGCGAAGCCGCCGCCCCCGCCACCCCCACCCCCGCCCCCGCCGCCGAAGCCCCCGAAGCCCATCGCGGTCTTGGCCCCCCCGATCGCGCCCTCGAACATGCTCGCGAAGGTCGCGCCGGCCAGCTCGAGGGGCGACGGGCCGAGCTGGGCGACGCCCTGCTGCAGACCGGTCTGGCCCATCGCGAGCTGGAAGGCCTGCTGCTCGATCTGCAGCGGGAGCATCGCGAGGTTCTGGAGCTGGGGCAGCATCGCCTGCCGCCCCTGTTCCGCGAGCTTCGAGACGCCGACGCTCTCCGCGATCGCGGGCTGGGCGCCGTACTCGAGGCCCCGGGCCGCGCCGCTGACGCGCATGCGCTGCGACACGTCGCGGGCGAGGAACTCGGGGATGCCCTGCTCGAACGAGCCCTGGATGTAGCTCTCGGCGAGTTGGTAGGGCTTGCTCGACGTGATCGCGGTCGTGCGCCGCTTCGCCTCCTGCGTCGCCCAGGCGACGAGTTTGCGCGTCCGCCGCCGCTCGCGTGTCGTGCGCCGACTGACGCCGAGGCCGCTCATCACGCTGCCGAGGCCGCCCGCCGCGGCGCCGCCGCCCGCGAAGAGACCGAGGGTGAGGGGATCCATGCTTCTCCTTACGGAAGGAGTCGGACCCGGAAGGGCCCGACGAAGCTGATGTACATCTGCAGACTGTGACACGAGTTCGCGCTCGAGCGCGGCAGCTCGAGGAGGTGGCCGACCGCCCACGTCATCGTCGCCCGGCTCTCGACCGTCGACATGCAGCCGACCAGGCCGGTCACGCCGCTGCCGGCGACGACCGGGGCGTTGATCGAGGGGGCCTCGTACAGACTGTAACCGAACGCTGCGGGTACCAGACCTACCGCGATCGGCGCGACCGCGCCACTCGCCGCGCTTTCGGCCGCGATGCCCCAGGCGTGCGCGCCCTCCAGGCCGTCGCCGATCGGCCGGACCCACGGGACGCCGAGGTGGTTGCCGTACTCGGAGTAGGTCAGCACCGGCTCGACGCGCACGCACGCGCCCTGGACGATCGGACACGCGGCCCGGCCCGGGCTCTCGAGGCGGTCCGGTCCGACCGCGAAGGCGTAGCTGAGGGCGCTGTCGAAGCAGCGCAGGAGCTGCCAGCGCATGTCCCACCACAACTGGCCGTGGGCCATGCTCGGCGGGTCGGTGCTCGACAGAACGAGGTAGCTGCGCGCGTCGGCGGAGAGCGCGCTCGCGTCGACGTCCTTGAGCTGCGACGTCGCGACGAGGTCGTAGAGTTCCTGCCTGGTCACGCGGTTGGGCGTGCTCTGGCCCCGGACGATGCTCGCGCTCATAGGCCGTCGCTCCGATGGAGGTGCATGACGATGCCTCCGAGGAAGAACAGGGGGTAATAGGCATAGAGGGCCGGCGTCAGCGTCACGTCGAGGGCGATGCCGATCGCGTTGAGGTCGAGGGCGTTCGTCGCCGCGCTCGCCTCACTGATCGGCGTGTTGATCTGGCCGACCGCGTTGCACTTGATCGGATAGTTGTTCGCCCCGACGATCGCCGCGAGCGGGACGTCGCTCGCGACCGCGCACAGGCCCCAGCCGTACAGCGGGTAGTACGCGTTGTCCACCGAGGTCTCGCCCGAGACGTTCGCGTCGACGAAGCAGCCGCGCCCCGCGACGTTCGTCCCGAACTGGAACTCGACGGTCCCGGCCGTGACGCTGGTGTTGACGTCGGCCTTGACCTCGATGCGACGGGGGCGGGCGCTGCCGACGGAGGTCGCAGAGCGGAAGCGCAGGGTCTCCCAGGCCATCGGCTCGAGGACGCCGACCCAGCCCCGCCGGGTGTAGACGCGCATCTTCTGCGCGGCCGGCTGGTACCACAGCAGGCCCTCGCTGGTGTCGCTCGGCTGCGCCGCCTGGACGCGCATGCCGACCAGTTCGCCGGTCGTCTCGCTGTAGCTCAGGTCGGTCCAGGCCGCGCGCTCGATCCAGCGGCGGAGTTTCTCCGCCGAAACATTTTCGTTTACACCAAAATCATACCCAGGAGTGCCTTGACTCATTGGGTTTCCTCAAGATATTGGGCAAGTCGTCGTAAGAGAATCACACTATCACGAACTTGACCAAGAGCAAGATTACAGTTTCGACAGAGAAGACCACGAACTTTTCCTGTGGAATGATTGTGATCAACCACAAGTATACCGTCGGGAATACATCCACACCCAGCACACAGTCCACCTTGTTTTTGTATAAGGTGTTTGTGGTCTTCGACCGTTAAACCGTAAAGGTTTTGAAGTTGCCATCGTTTTAGATTTGCGCGAACTCGATCCGGATATTTATCGCGATAACGTTTCCAGATAGCGCGATCTTTTTCTGGATTTTTTGCGCGCCACCGTTGCATTTTGAGACGATTACGTTCGCGTCGTTCTGCTGGTGTCATGGATATGCTGACCATCCAGTTGCCGGGATTTTGAAGAGTCCGTAGGGCCAGAACTCGATCGGGAGCAGGGCCTCCGTCGCGTCGAGGGACAGGCCGAGGCACTGGCCGCACAGGTAGCCGGCGGGCATCGAGTAGGCGCTGCAGTCCGCGACGAGGAACTCGGCCATGACCGTCCCGCCGGTCGCGGTGACGTAGATCGGCATGCCCGGCAGCATCGTGTGCCCGCTCGCGTCGCACCGCACCGCCCCCCGCGTCAGACCCCGGACCGTGAGGCGGCAGTAGACGTCCGCGCTCGCGCTCGTCTCGTCGAGGACCGCGAGCGGCAGCTTCGGCATGCGGCCGAGCTGGCCCTGGAAGGCGACCGTGCCGTGGTAGGGGTTCGTGACGGTGAGGTCGCGCAGGTCGTCGTGGTAGCGCAGCCAGATCGGCTGGCCCTGCTTGTACGTCGCGGCGATCGCGGTCTCTCGCGCGCCGTAGACGTGCATGCCGAAGGCCCGGGTGTCGCGGCCGCTGCCGCTGAAGCTGACGCACTCCGGCGTCGCGAGACTGACCGTCTCGCCGGCGAGCGTCGGCGCGGTCGCGGCCGCGACGAAGGGCGGCGTGACCGGGGTGTCGGCCGAGGTCCGCTGGACCAGGCGCAGGTTGCCGCGTCGGAAGGCGCCCTCCTCGATGCCGCTGACCTCGGCGGTGTCGAGGAGGTCGTCGACGTAGGTCGGGTTGACCGAGGTGTTGGCCTCGGGGATCGTCGCCAGGGAGACGTTCACGCCCACTCCTTCGCCAGGGGCACGAAGACGACCTCGGCCTGCCGCAGCCGCAGCGTCCCGCGCCCGGTGCCGTCGAGGCGCAGGGCGAGGTTGAAACTCGGATCGACGGTCTCGAGGCCGAACTTCGTCGTCTGGAGTTTGTCGATGTTGAATTGCCAGGGCAGCGGCGCCGGCAGCGTGATCGAGTTGTCGTACGTGCTCGCGAAGAATGTCCCGAGGGTCTGCCACGTCGTCTCGTCGTCGCGGCGGGCGAGGACCCAGATCGTGCTGCCGGTCCCGTCCGCGCTGAACTCCAGCTCGGCCCACCGCCACTGCTTGCGCAGGCCGGGCTGTCCGCCGTCGTAGCTGCGCGTCTGGACGCGGATCCGGACCTCACTGCCGCCCGGGTCGGTGCGCAGCGCCGCGTCCGGGTCGATCTCGAAGACGTGGGCCGCGAGCGTCGCGGTGCTCTCGCCGGGCATGGTGTCGCTCGTCGCGGTCGCGAGCTGGGCGAAGAGGCGGGGGGCCGGGAAGCTGCCCGCGAGCAGGGCCCGGGGCGCGAGGCGCCAGAGCGTCCAGCCCTCGAAGGGGCCGACGAGCAGGTTCTTGACCAGGACGTGGTTGTTCGTCACGCTGCCGTCGAGGGGCAGCGCGCAGTAGTAGTAGTTCCCGTACGTCGCCGCGACCGCGCGGTGGGCCCAGGTCCAGTTGACGCGCCCGACGAGGTCCGGCAACAGATGCGTCAACGGCAGGCCGCCGCCGCCGCTCGCGACGTCCTCCTGCGTCCGGCGCAGGCTGCGCAGGCCGTCGTGGGCGAGGAAGTAGACGTCGGCGCCCTCGGCGGCCGGGACCCAGATCGCGGTCAGAGGCGCGAGGCAGCCGACGCGGTAGCTGAGGGCCTGGATCTGCGCGGTCGTGGTGTCGATGTCGTTCGCGCTGCCGGGGATGAAGCCGTCGGTGTTCCAGGCGACCGTGAAGAGATAGACCGCGCGCTCCTTGAAGACGTAGAGGAGGGGCTCGCCGCCGCGCGCGGGCAGGAGGGCCGTGACCTTGCCTCCCGCCGCCGGGTCGACGCGCAGGTTGTTGGCGAGGTAGGCACTCCAGTCCCCGCCGTCCCAGATCGTGCTCCAGGCGACGGTGTCGGGGGCGAGGTCGGACTGGCAGAAGCCGCTCGCCCACAGCCGCCCCTGCCAGAAGACCGCGCAGCCGGGCCGGACCACGAAGGTCTGGCTGTAGCTGCCGTCGTTGGGGTCGACCCAGAGCAGGCCGCTCGCCCAGTAGCTCGCGTCGCTCGGGCTCTCCTCGACGCTGTGGACGTACAGCCGCCAGCGCGCGCCCGCGTCGCGGCCCATCTGGCCGGCGTGCAGGCCGCTCACGAGGCTGCAGTCGCTCGCGGCCTCGAGCCAGATCCCATTGATACTGGAATGATATAGCGCACCATCCCAAAAACCAACAAGACGTCGTTCGCCGGCCGGAGGATCAAAAAGGGCCAGTCCTTGTGGTGTTTGACCCCGACCGCCGTAGCTGACGACGCCGGGCCGACTGGCGAGCTTGCCGACGCGGTCGACCTCGACGTCGTAGAGCAGCGGCGCCGCGTTCTCCGCGAGGGCGTTCGGCTGATGCAGTTCGTCCATCCCGCCGGACCAGTCGATCGTGCGCTGATATTGCATCTCAGTCCACCCCGGTCCGCCAGTCCCAGTCGTCGATCAGGGGCGTCGCCCGATTGTCGAGGTCGCCGAAGGCGATCTGCTTCTGTCGCTCGCCCTGCACGATCTCGCGCTTGCGCATCAGCGCGAGCCGCGCGAGGTCGTCCTTGTTGAGGTCCGTCGCGAGCTGGGCGATCGGGGCCCACACCAGATAGCGCGCGGGGACGTAGGCCGGGATCGCCTGGTCGTCGTCGCGCAGCCGAGGCGTGCGCGGGATGTACTCCATCATGACCTGCGTCCCGGCCTGCGGGACGCGCAGCCACCGGACCCACAGGTACTGAGGCGAGACCTCGCCCGGCTCGACGATCGCGACCGCCTTTGTCCCGCGCCGGACGACGACCGCGCTCTCGAGCCGCGACGCGACCGCGATCTCGTCGATGCGCTGGAAGGCGGTCGTCAGCGTGACCGCGGTCGTCCCGGTGAGGTAGGCGCGCTCCCGGGCCGCGTACTCGTGGCTGCCCCAGCCGCTGCTCGCGCTGTCGAAGACGACGCCGGCGACCAGGACCGCGCGCCCGTCGCTCGCCGCACTCTCGATGGTCAGGAGGCTGCCGCTCGGGTGCTCGATCGTCGGATACAGCCCGTCGAGTTGCCACTCCCACGTGCTGCCGACCGTCGCGCCACCGAAGGTCCCCGGGTAGTAGCGGTCCCACTCGAGGCCGGGATCGATGCCGCGCAGGTTGCTGACGTCGAGGAACCACACCGGACGGTCGCAGTCCTGCGGCAGGGCCTGTTGCTGCGCCCCGGTCGCGAGGAAGGTCGTGCGCCGGTGGTTGAAGGGCGTCGCGAACTCAGCGGTGTATTCCTCTATCGCTAAGTTCAAAGCGGCCTTAATATGATCACGATATACAGAATCCGGCCGACCAATTAACCGACCGATCTCGGCGATCAACTCACCAAAGGTTCGCATTGTTGTGCTTCTCGCAGATATTCTATGGCCCGATGCAACAATTCCGGATTGTCTTTGAAAAGACCAAGGGCCGAATTACAGGTTGAACATAATGGTCCTCGAATCCGGTTTGTTAAATGGTTGTGGTCAATCACACTTGGTGGTGCGGCACCACAGATTGCACACGACTGTTTTCTCAACGCTTCGGCTATAAACGGATTCAAACCCCGCCATCGCCATCGAACCGCTCGTTGTTTTTCTGGCGGCCATCCTCGATATCGACAAGTACTACAACGCCAAGCACAACGGCCGCGCCGAAGCCATTCTTTTGCTATTGATGGTGGTAATGGTTTTCCGCATTCTCTACATGGCGGTACAATCCTTGACGATTCCTCGGGCATTTGTCCCTCCATCCCGCGAAAATGTAATGCCCGGCGCCGCTGCACGGCCTTGCGCCGCACGGGGTGCCGCCGCCCCGGGCGGACCGGGCGATGTCTCAGATGAAGTCGAGATCGCTTGGGATCTCCTCCACAAGTTTATGAAAGATTTCATTTGACGCTCTCATCCAACACGCAATACCATTGCATTGACGAGCACAACGCCAGTCGCGCAGCAGGTCCGCGCGCCGCTTGCTGTTCCACCAGCCCGCGAACGTCCGCTGCGACAGGTCCGCGAGTTCCGCGCCCTTCATGTAGGCCTGGAAACAGCAAGCATAGACCTTGCCGTCGGCCGCGACGACCGTACTCGCGTAAAGATATCCACATTTCCGATCCGGGTGCTCGAACCGGGCCGCCATGTCGGCGAAGCGACGAGGCAACATGTCGACGACGAGGAAGTCCTGCAGCGCGAGCTGGGCGATCTGGGCGGCGGTGGCCCCCGCGACGCTCGTCGGCAGACTCTCGCGGTAGATCGGCGCGAAGCGGATCGAGCGCGCGCCATGAACGCGCGCGATCTCGACCGCATCTCGGATCTCGGTGGTCGTCGTGTTCTCGTCGACGAGGTAGCTGACGCCGACGTTCGCGCCTCTAAGCGCGAGGCGACCGATCGTGCCTGTCGCCCAAGCGAAAGCGTAATCCGGTCCACCCTTTCGTCGGCGGTAATCCTCGACCGTCGTCGCGTCGAGGCTGACGCGGATCCACGCGAAACGGTCGGCGCGGGTCGCGAGGTCGTTCAATTTGTCGCGGGCCATCACGCCGTTTGTGATGAGAGCGACCTTGAGGTCGCGACTCAACGCGAAGTCAACGACCTCGAAGAATTCCTGATGCATCGTTGGTTCGCCCCCGCCCGTAAACTCCAGAGCCCGGCCGCCGAGGTCCGCGAAGTCGCGGACGACGTCGAGGGCGAGGCGCGTGGGCAATTCCGCGGCGGGCGGCCGCTGGACGCGCGGGATCGCGCCACCGTTGATGCAATGACGACACGCGAGATTGCAGCGTGCCGTCAAGTGGAGCTGTAAATGAGATGGTCGACAGAGCCGGCCCGCCCGCAGGTCCGCGAGGACGTCCGGGTGATGGGCTATCTTCCAACCGGAGTAGGCGAGAAGGGGCTCAGACATTCGCCACCTCCCCGAACAGGTCGCGCTTCCACTCGTCCGCGAGCGCGTCGAGGTCGAAGGCCTTTCGCGCCCAGTCCGTCCAGACCGCGCGCTCGCTCTCGAAGGGGACCGAGGCAAAGTACCGTTCCAGCGCGACCGCGACCGCCTCCGGCGTCGTCTCCTCGAGGGCGTGCCACTCCGGCCACAGCGTCGTCGTCAGCGCCGCCCGCCGGGGCGCGATCACCGCGCATCCGCACGCCTGGGCCTCCGCGGCCGCGATGCAGAAGGTCTCGTCGAAGGTCGCGGGGTAGCAGAGGACGCCGCTGGATAAAAAGGTCTTCAGAACCTCGTCCTTGCTGACACGTCCGCGCATCTTGACGCGCGGCAGGCGGTCGGCCGCGTCGAGGATCTCCTCCATGTAGTCGAAGCGGTGGCGCTGCACGCCGCCGATCGAGAGGTACTCGCTGCGGCTCGCCATCTTGACGTAGAAGGGCGTAAAGCCATAGAGAATATCGAGTTCCGCGTCCGCTGGCAACCGATCGCTCTCGGCGAGTAGGCCCCAGGCGCGCAGCAGGACGTGCAGGCCGCGGTCGGGGCTGCTCGCGTAGACGACGCGGCGCGGGTTGCGCTCGGGGGCGCCGAGGGCGGCGATCGCGCCGCAGTCGACGCCGTTCCGGGTGACGTAGACCTTGTCGTCCGGCAGCCCGGCCGCGACGGCGCGGTGCCAGGGCGACAGGAAGAGGGCCCGGTCCATGACGGCCTTGACCACCGGGGTGAAGGCCGCGTCCGGCGTGATGTCGTGACACCAGAGGTAGCGCCGCTCGGCCGGCACGGGCATGCCCAGCGCCCCGACCTGGCGCCAGACGACGAGGTCGCCGTGGGGCAGGGTCGGGTTCAGCTCGAGGTGGTGCCGCCACATGACGCCGTCGTGCAGGCCCCGGTGCGCCGGCGAGGGCAGCTTGCAGTAGACGCTGACCGCGAGATCGCGCCTCGCGAGCCGCCGCGCCATCTCGACGACCATGCGCTCGCTGCCCCCGATGCCCATCGCGCCGCCGTCGTGGCCCCAGGCCTCCGCGGTCTCGCCGCAGTAGATACTGACGGGCCGCCCGCCGGTCGCGTGGACGTCGTCCTCCGGCCGCATCAGGCCGAAGAGCGCGCTCATGGGTGGCAGGTTGAGGCCCTGCAGGATCTGGGTCTTGAAGGGCACGCTGACCGCCGACCGCAGGACCTGGTGGATCGCCGCGCACTGCTTCGCGCCCGCCGCCCACATCGCCATCTGCTGTGCGAAGTCGCGGGCCGCGGGCAGGTCCGGGCGCGTCGCGAGGAAGCGCCGGGTCGCGGTCTCGGCCGTCTCGACGTCGTTCATCTCCCGGGCCGCGCACGCGACGAAGTAGTGCGGGAAGCTCGTGAGCTGCATCGGATCGTAGCTGTTGAGCGTCCCGAAGCGCCCGACCTTCGCGAGTCCGGCGTTGCCCGTCCGGATCGACAGGGCCCACTGGCCGAGGTCGTAGTGGCAACGCTGCAGGCCGAAGTCCGTCCGCGGGTCGTCGGGGTGGACGAGCGAGGCCTCCTGGTAGTAGCGCAGGGCCTTCCAGCTCCGGCCGACCATCGCGTACATCTGCCCGAGGTGCAGCAGCGCGAGGACGCGGTCGTCGCGACTGCCGCTGCACGGCAGGAAGTGCCGATAGCACCACTCGGCCTCGCGGACGTCGCCGAGACCCCGGCAGGCGTTGCCGAGGTAGTACAGGACGCGCGGATCGACGCGCGTCGTGTCGGAGACCGAGTCGACGATCGGCTTCAGGATCGCGTAGTTGCGCAGGTCGCTGAACTCGTGTTGCTTGCGATGGCCCGCGACGTGGCGGATCCAGGCGGTCTCGCTGCGCGCGAGGGCGCCCTGGAAGCCCTCGATCGGCAACAGGACCTCGTGACACCGGCCGACCCAGCGGTGCCGGGTGCGCAGGACGAAGCGCTCGCGCCAGAGCGCGGTCGTGCACTGCCCGTCGTCGCCGTCGTGGCTGTAGTCGTAGCGCAGGAACATGCACTCGCCGCCCTTGCCGAAGAAGTCCTCGATCTCCTTGCGCAGGACGACGAGGTCGCCCTCGAGGACGTCGTCGGCGTCCAGCCACGCGACGACCGGATTGTGCGCCGCGTCGAGCGACACCTGCCGCGCGGCCGCGAAGTCGCTGACGCAGCCGCCGACGAACTGGGCGTGGCCGCCGAAGCGCTCGAACTCGCGCGGCCGGAGCGACCGCATGCGTTCGACCATGCCGGCGTCGGTCAGATCCGGCCGCTCGATGACGCGCAGGCGCGTCCCGAGCCCGCTCTCGCGCATGACGACGCTGACCGTGTCGTCGGTACTGCCCGTGTCGATCACGATCACCTCGTCGTCCGGGTGCGACAGCAACGGCCTGACGCTTCGCAGCGCCTCGGCCGCCGCCGGCCCGCAGTTCCGGACGATCATGGTGAACGAGATCGGAAATTTCAACGATTCTTGCGGCATCACAGAACCCTCCTTAGTCCCGGACCTTCAGATCCGGCCACACGCTGCACAGCAGTCCGATATCCGCGACCGACTCACCGAAGTCGGGGATGTACCGCTTGATGAACAGAAAGATCTCGGTCGGCACGCGCACGCGCAGACTCATCGTCCCGCCGCGACTCGTCGGCGATACCTGCTCCCGGGCCTCCCGGGCCAACGCGATCGCCTCGCGGTAGCGCTCCGGATACAGGTCCCGGTAGGCGTCGCCGATCTCCGTCAGGACGCGAATGCGCGTCGCGAGGTCACCCTGTCGAATTTCCACGGACCCTCCACAGAAGAGCGCGGCAATTGGAGGCCGCCGCGCCGGTGGGAACGACCTGGCCTCGAGGTCGTGGAGGGACTACGCGATGTTCGCGCTCAGTCCGCGCGCGCCGCCGCCCGCCAGCTCGCTCTTCGCGATGAGGCACAGCGCGGCGCTGATCTGGAACCGGTCGCGCAGACCGTCGCGCGGGAGCGTCTCCCGCTTGACCTGCTGCAGCCAGCCGGTCATGAAGTACTTCGGATCGAGGACCACGAAGCTGTTGTCGCTCGTGGTCGGGTAGGTGCTGAGGTCACCCGCCGCGAGGCGCGCGCTCGTCCGGGCCTGGTCCCGGGCGAGGAAGATCTTGAGGTCGCCGAAGTCGGACACGTACCAATCGGTCGCCAGCACCTGCCGCTTCTCGGCGGCATTGATGTTGAACGTCGTCTTGGTATTGAAGCCCGAGATCGTCCGCTTGATCTTCGGTCCGCAGTAGACCTCGGTCGGCTGGACCGTGCCGTTGTTGTAGACCAGCTCGAGGATGTCGTTGAAGATCGACTCCGTGAGCGTGACGCCGGTCCAGTAGCTCGCGCCGTTGACGGCCATGTTCGTGAAGTTGGTCGTCAGCAGGTTGAGCAAGCCTCCGATCTGGCTGTAGGCGCTCGTCGCCCCGGTCGCGGCACTGCCCTGGTGCAGGGCGTGCTCGATGTCGTTCTTGAGCGAGAGGAACGCCTTGTTCTCGGCGTATGTGAACGGGTCGTCGAAACCCGCGTGCTCCACCTGGCGCTCGCGGTCGGACACGACACCCGAACGGTAGAAGGTCTGGACGCTCGTGTACAGCCGCGTCGGCAGCGACACCGCCATCTCGGTGAAGGCGATGCCCTCGAGGACCGCGTTCCAGGCCCGGGCCGGGAGCGTGTCCTGCTGCCACTCGACGAAGCCGCTCGAGACGCGCGATTGCGCGAGACCCGAGAGGAGGGGGGTCTCCTGTGGCGCGACGTTCGCGATGAAGTCCTGGAGGTTCTCGCGGATCGACCCGCCCTGGGGCCGGCCGGCCGCGGTGAACTCTTGCCACGTGACGTAAGGCACTGTGTGCTATTCCTTTCTCTGCTTGAGGGCCCCGATCTCCTGTCGAAGATGCTGGGCCCTCGTCCACCCGCGCGCGTCGAAGATGCCATCCTTCAGCAACTTCGCGTACTCCGTCTGGAGCTGCGCGAGCGTTCTGCCATCACCAGGCCCCGCGGTCGTCGCGGTGCCCGCGTTGCGCCGGACCTGGACCGCGGCGGCCGCCCGGGGGGCGTCCGCCAGCAGCCCGCGCGCGAGGAGGACCGCCCGGTACGGACCGTTGGGCGACCTCGCGAGTTCCGGATCCTGGCGCAGGAGGTGTTCGGCCGTCCGCCGGAGGGCGCTGCCGCCCTGCGCGATCTCGGGGAACTCCTCGGTCGCGGCGTCCCAGCTGTTGTCGTGGGCGCCGGCGAGGGCCTCGATCTGCTCGCGGGCGTTCAGCCGATCGACGATCGGCGCGAGCGCCTGCTGCAGCGCGCCCGAGAACAGGCGCGGATCGAAGGGCGCCGGCTGGGGCGACGGGATGGGCTGGGCGTACGGATTGAAGCCCTCGGCCGGCGCGGGCGCGGGACGGGGCGGTGCGTACTGCGATGCCGCGGCCCGCGCCTCCAGCTCCCGGAGCCGGGCCTCGAGGGCCTCCGCGCGCTGTCGCTCCACCTCGGCCGCCTCCTCGGCGCCGCGCTTCTGGGCGAACAGCCGGCCGATGCGACGCTGCATGTCCTGGAAGCCCCGGGTCGGCGGCGCGGCGGCAGCGACCGGCGCGTCGTCGAGATCGCCCGCCATCGGCGTCACGGTGGACGTGTCGGCCGGCGCGGTCTCGCCACTGCCCTCGAAGAGGGGCAGGTCCACGTCGGCGTCGGGCGGGGGGGCCTCGGTCGGATCGGGCAGCAAGGGAAGGGCGTCGATGTTCGCGCTCATAGGACCTCCTTTTCCTCGTCCAGGAACTCCTCGGCGTCGGACCATTCCGTGCCGGACGCGTCCTGGGCGGTGGTCATGGTGGTAAACGATCGACGGATCAGATCAACGACATGGAGGGCCATCGCGCTGCCGCGCAGGTCGGCGGTCGGCCGGCCGCGGATCGTCTCGAGGGCCTGCCTCTCGACGTCGCGCAGGATGGCCACGACGAAGTCGAAGTGCGGCGAGGCGCGGAAGGCGCCCCACTCGGCGCGCAGACGCTCCGCGCGCTCCTTCTCGGGCAGGGCCGCGAGGGCCCGCTCGAGAATAGTTAACTGAAATCTCATTCAATCCCTCCTATGATAGTGGGGGCGCACCAGGGACTGCCCCACCCGCCGCGGCCGTGGCCTGGGCGCTCATTGCCACACCCAGCATCTGCTGTAGATTTCCACTGGCCACTTCATTTGCAGCACCCATGAGGATCTGGCTCGCCTGCTGCTCCTGCGGACCGCGGATGACGCGCTTCGCGAGCAGCCAGTCGAGGAGGCCGAGGTACCACTTGAACAGCTCGCCCTTGTCGACGACGCCGCTCTCGTCGACCGCGAAGAACTGCATCGCCTCGCGCGCCCGACTCAGCTCGATGGCCTTGTTGGTGTTTGCGGGCGTCCCGACCGGGATGATGTCGTACTTCGCCGCGACCTCGCTCTTCTTGAAGAGCTTGGGCTGTTCCTCATTGAGGACCCGGAAGTAGACCTCCGGCCGTCCGAACTCGTACCAGAGCTGCCAGACCATCGTGTGGACCCGCGCCATGCTCATCTGGAAGAGCTTGGCGTCGAGCGAGAAACTGCCCTGCATCTGCTCCGCGACGTAGTTGACCTCGGTCGCGGTCCGGCGCTCGTTGGGATTCTGCGTGCTCATCAGCGAGCTGTCATAGATCCCCGCGTAGTCCTCCGCGTACTGCCGCGTCTGGTACTCCTCCGCGGTGTAGAGCGGGATGTTGCGCAGGTCCTGCGCGAGGGGCTCGACGTCGCTGAGTTCCGTCACCGGGATGATCTGGCCCGGGGCGAAGCGGAAACTGCGCGGCGGCGCGCCCGCGGGCGCCTTCCACTTGAAGACCGGCGCGAGCTGGATCGCGATCGCGTCGAGGCGCGCGTTGTGCAGTCGGTCGACGGTGCGCGCGAGCGGGCTCAGCATGCGGCTGATGCCCCGTGGCGCGTTCCAGCGCCTGAAGGTCTTCTCGTGATCGAACTTGACGAGGGGCCAGGCGTGGAATGGGAGGCAGTACGGATGGGCCGCGAGCACGACGCCACTCGCCGGGTGAAGCCAGTACACGACCCGCCGCCGCTCCGGCTCCTCGGTCCAGGCGTAGACCTCCCAGACCTCGACGTTGTATGGGTCCTCGTGGAGGTCGCTGATCCCCTCCTGCTTGTCGAGCGCGCGCTCCTCGTCCTCGCGCGCGTCCTCGGCCCCCAGCGCGCCCTTGGACTGCGCGACCGCGACGCCCTCGACGTGCGCCGCGACACGTTCGACCTGGGTCGCCTCGAGGCGCTCGTCCCGGGCCCAGCTCCGCAGCGTCGCGAGGTCGAAGATGTGCTGGACGCACAGCCAGGGGGCGTTCGCGACGTCCGCGCACCGGGACGGCGCGACGACCTGGACCGGGTCGCGCGCGGTGACGCGCGGCCGGTCCGCGACGACGGTTTGGTAAAAGAGCGTGACGCGGTCGTTCGCGCGGATGTCCGCGAGCAGTTCCGGCGTGATCTCGTCGGCCCCCAACTCGTACTCGCCCGCGAGGACCTGGGCGATCGCGTCGTCGCCGACCTGGTCGATGCCCTGCGGGAAGAGGCCCGCGACGTCGAGGACGCGACTCTCGTCCTCCGTCCGATAGTCCCAACTCAGGTGCAGGAAGGCGTAGCCCCGGTGCGCGATCAGGTCCGCGAGGTAGCAGCACTCCTCGATGCTTTCCTCCATCTCGGTCTTGAAGAGCCAGTCGTAGAACATCTCGACGTTGCGCGCGGCCTCGACGTCGTTGGGTTCCTCCGCCCGGAAGTAGGCGACGGGATTGACGTCGAAGACGAGGGATAGAATTTTTGGCTTCCAGCGCCTGATTGCCTTATCTTGAGTCGGTATACGAACATCGCTCGCTCCGGGCCACGGACCACTGCGCTTGTCGTCCTTGATGCCGAGTCGCTGCTGCGTGAGCTTACGCTGGTTCGCGAGCCAGTCGCGCCGGCTTTCGTCCGCGAGGTTGATTTCCGAGATCAATTTCTTGATGCGTTCCTCGCTGCGATCGACGTCACCGTACGAGACGGCGACTGGATTTGTCCTAACAACGGCCATTAGGAATCTCTTTTCGGTCCTTGATCTCGTCGTACGTCACGAGGATCTGGGGTTCCGTCACAAGCGCCTCGGAATACCGATCCAATTTACCCAGTCGCCTTGCGCGCCGCCAGCACGCGTCGCGATCCTCGACCGTCACAAAGCCTCGGTCTAGCGCGCGCGGCCCGAAGACCCGGACGCGCCGCGCCAGCCGGGCCGGTTCGACGACCGCGGGCGGCGCGAGCAGTTGCCGCCGATCGTCGTAGCGCGCCCCGGCCCGCCAGCGCCAGAGCAGGGGGTCGCACACGGGAAAGACGTCGAGTCGGATCCGCTCCGAATCCCAGTAGAATAGGGAGCGGACAAACCAGACGTCCACCGCGTCGTCCACCAGGGCCACCCGGAAGGCGTCCTCCCACCCCGGCTCGAACGTCAGGTCGTCCGGCGCCCACAGGACCCAGTCGGGTCCCCAGCGCTCGAGGACCTCGAGGGCGAGGTTTTGGACCTCGCCGAAGCGCTCGCGCGCGCCCACGACCGGGAAGGGCACCGGCACCAGGACGTCGTCGCCCCGCAGCGCCTCCGACACGAGGCGCGCGACGCGGTCGGTCGGCCGATCCAGGAGGGCGACGACGCGGGTCTCCGCGAGCGTCCTCAGCGTCCCGATCTGCGCGAGGACCGCGGGCAGCGTCCGTTCGCGCGCGTGCGCCTGGAGGATCACACCGAGCCGCGCCATGAGCCCTCCAACAGCCAGCGTTCCACCGCGTCCTGCACGAGCCGATTGAGCGCCTCGCTCTGCCCGCTCGCGCCGGCCGCCCGCTCCAATGCATCGTACAGGTCGAGACCCGACGGGTGGCCGAAGGCGAAGGCCGGCAGTTGGGCCTCGAGGCCCGTCAGCGCGACCCGGAGTTCGTCGTAGGCACCCATCACCACCACGCGCCCCACTCGCAGAAGGTCACGACGTCGACCGGCAACGACGCCGGCGCCGCGGCCGCACCGTACTCCGTCACGCCGCCCCACGTCACGACCGCGTCCTGAAGAACCGCCCAGGTCAGGCCGACGTAGTCGGTCGAGCGCGCCCCGCTCGAGTAGCGAAATTCCTCGACGAGACCCCGCCAGCGCGCCGTGTCGAAGCCGACGTAGAGCGTCACCGGCGTGGCCGCCGGATCGGTCGCGGTGCCGCCCCCGACCGATTGGGCCACGAGGCCGTTCTTGAAGATGTCGACGGTGTAGTTGCCGGCTCCCGCGTACCGCCGTCGCCCCACGAAGTGCGCCGCCTGCCCGGCCGCGAGTTTCGACAGCGCCTTGATCGAGCGGTTCGCGACCCAGAAGCCGAAGTCGCTGCCCGCCGGGTCCAGGTCCGGGATGCCGAGGGCCCAGCCGTCGTTGCCGGTCGCGATCAGGGCGACCGCGCCCGACGTCCACCAGACCTCGCCGGCGTCGCGGCGGACGTAGGCCTCGACCGTCAGCTCGGGAAAGCCCGCGTACCACGACTGGGCCGCCCCGACGAGTCGGTCGCTGTTCGCGGTGTAGGGCAGGAAGACGGCCTTCGAGTAGAGCAGACCCTCGGCCCCACCCGAGGCCGCGCCGTCGCGCAGGAAGGGGTTGGCATAGCTGCTCGAGTCCGCGAACGTGTTGCCGGTCTCGTCGAGGTGCCAGACGCCGCGATAGGTCGTGTCCCAGACCGCGCTCGGCAGGTGGACGCCGCTCGCGGCCGTGTTGCCCCAGTACATCCAGACGTACTGGCTCGCGTCGCTCGCCTCGATCGCCGGGACGCGCACCCAGAACTGCGCCCGCCGGCTCGCGGCGCTCGCGTCGTAGTTCCACACCGCGCGCTCGAGGGCGAGGAGCGTCTGCTCCGTCTTGTCGAGGAAGCGGACGTCGAGGCCGTCGGTGCGCACCTCGCCGAAACTGAACGTGCTGTCGTTCAGGACGACGCCGAGGGGGTAGTCGTAGAGGGCCGCGCGGCCCGCGTTGTCGACGTAGACGCGCCGCTTGCGCGTCCAGTTCGCGTCCCACCAGCTCTCGTAGTGCGTCACCGGCTCGGCACTGACGAGCCGGCCGCGCATGACCTTGTCGAAGAGGCGCATCCAGCCCGCACTGCGCGGCACGCGCGAAATCCGCAACTCGTCGAGGTGGAAGTGGGCCGCGTTGTCGAGCGTCGGGTCGTTGCCGACGAGCAGCGTGACCCCGCTCGCCCAGCCGATGCTGGCCCGCGTGTCCGCGCCGACGAGGGCCCCATCGAAGAAACCTTCGAGGACGACGTTGCCCCCACCCGCGTAGTGGCGCGCACCGAGGACGGCGACGACGTCGCCCCCGGGCAGGGAGCAGTTGACGATCCAGGACCGATCACCGTGCCAGAAGCCGCCGTAGCCGGTCACCCCCGCGTTGCCCAGACCCCAGTTGCGCGCGACGCCGCCGGCGCGGTCGAGGTGGGTGTCGAGCTGGCCGATGCCGCCCGTGTGGGTCATGAGGGCGACCTCGACCGCGAACTCGGTGACGTCGTAGGCCGCGATCGGCGGGATGACCCCGTGATCGGACACCGTCGTCGCCTGGAAGAAGGCCGCGCGGCTGAGGAGCCGCTCGTTGCCTTTCCAGAACGGATCGACGTTCACCACGCCGACGAGGGCGTTCGCGTTCGCGGTCGAGTCCGCGAAACTCGGCGCGCTGTGCTCGCAATGCCAGACGCCGACGTAGTCCGCGTCCCAGACCGCGCTCGGTTGCTGGACGTCGCTCGCGGCCGAGTTGCCCCAGTACAGCCACATGAAGTGGCTCGGGTCCGAGGCATTGACGTGGTCCGCTCGGACCCAGAAGATGCCCATGCCGCTCTCGGCACTGCACGACGCCCACCACAGCGCGCGCTCGAAGGGGAAGAGCGTGGCCTCGCTCGCGTCGACGAAGCGCGCGTCGAGACCCGCCTGGAACTGCGCGAGACTGAACGCGGTGGCCGCGACCTCGACACAGACCGGGTAGGGGGCCGCACTGCCGTCCGTGTCGTTGACGAGACGGAGGCGGCGTTTGTACGCCCAGTTGGTGTCCCACCAGGCCATGCGCTACACGTTCCAGGGGCCGATGCCCATCAGGTAGTTGTTGCCATCCCGTGCGAACGTCCGGTTGAGCGAGACGCCGCCGACGAAGACGTCGATGCGCGTGATGTAGTTGCTCGCGTTGCGCGTCAGCGTGTACGTCGCGTCGCGGCCGCCGAGGAGTTGGGCGATGCCGAACATCGACGTCGAGAGCGCCTCGAGCCCGTCGACCGCGCCCAGGATCGACACGTTGCCGGCCTCCAATCCGTCGACCGCCGCGTAGAGACTGCCGGCCGCGTCCGCGATCGAGACGAGGCGACTCAGGGCGCTCGCCTGTCCGCCCTCGAGGCCGTCGACGACGACGTAGATCGAGTCACTCGAGCCGTCGAGCGCGCCGAGCGCGCCCTGGACGTCGCTGATGCGCGTGTCGAGCCAGTCACGGATCGCGCGCGCGTGTAGATCAGCCTGTTCCTTGGGTCCGGCCATCTATGCCACCACCGCCTGTTCCCAGGCCGCGTACATCGGGGCACCCGAGACCGCAGTCGCGCAGATCCCAAACAAATAAGAACAACTGCCGTCGAGAAACTCGATCGTCTCTCCAGGCAGGATCGGATAGCCAACACCGAGCGAAGGCGCCAGAGTCAACGAACCCAACCAGACCGTGACGCCGGACTCCGCCGCGCTCGGATTGCGCACCTGCAGACGGACACCCACCGTTCCAAGGTTCAGATTGAATAGGGTCGTCGCCGTCCCCTGCACGGCACCGAGATATGTGCGCAGCGACGACGCGCTCTCGCGCCGGCCGATGAACCAGATCGACGACGAAGCGCCCTCGAGACCGTCGACCGCGGCGAGCAGCGAGGCCTGGCCGGCCTCGAGCGTGTCGATCGCCGCGAGCAGACTCGCCTGACCGGCCTCGAGCGTGTCGACCGCCGCGAGCAACGAGGCCTGTCCGGCCTCGACCGCGTCGACGGCTGCGTAGATCGAATCGGTCGTGCCGCCGAGGCCCGCGTAGATCGAGGACGTGATGCCCTCGAGTCCGTCAACGGCCGCGAGCAGACTCGGATCGGCCGCATTCGCGAGAACGAGAGCGGCGAGCAGCGAGGCCTGTCCGTTCTCGAGCGTGTCGACGCTGACGTGGACGCTGACGTTGATCGCCTCGAGCTGGTCGACCGCGGCGTAGAGCGAGTCGGTCGTGCTCTTCAGCGCGGTCTCGTTGACGTACTGCGAGCTGGCGGAATCTGCGATGCGCGTGATTTGCGCGAGCATGTCCGCGTCGGCCTTATAAATCGGCATTATATCTTCTCCGCGCGGCAGCGCAGACTATGGTTTGGTTCCTTCCCAGAGCGACCCCGCGGTGTCCGCGAGGCGCGTCAATTGCGCCAGGGCGTCCGCCCCGAACGAGACGATGCCCGCCGGCTCGACGGGCGGGCGGCGGGCGAAGGGCCGGCGACGCCGGCGGCTCGCGTGATCGGCCCCGCGTCCGTGAGGGAGTTTGGGCGTCACTTGCCGCGCGCCTTCCGGTACGCGGCCGCGGCCGCCATCTCCCGCCGCTTCCGCGCGGGCTTGCCGCGCGCGAAGGTCGGGCTCGTCACCATCTCGCGGATGTTCGCGCCCACGATCTTGCGCGATCGGCCTCGCTTGAGCGGCATGTCACGTCCTCTCACTCGGATCGAGCTGGAGGATGCGCGCCGGCTCGGGCGTGGGCGCCGGGACGTGCTCGATCTGGAGCTGGAACTGCACGACGTAGCGCGAGCCGTCCGGCAGCGCGAGGCCGAAGCCCCCCGCGAGGCCCGCGCCGAGGGCCGAGACGAGGACCGTCCCGACGAGCACACCCACAAGCACGATCTTGAGCAGTCGCTTCTTCACGGCTTCCGTGCCCTCCGCTTCAGGATGACCTTGGTCACGATCGCGCCCGCGATCCCGACGACGCCGACGATCGCCGCGACGATCGCGAGCGGGTCGCCACTCGCGGCCCGGCCGACCGTCGCGACGATGTCGCCCCCGGCCTCCGCGACGGCCTCGCCGGCGGCCTCGCCGACGTCGGTCGCGATGCCCGCGACGTCACGCAGGAAGGCGCAGCCGGCGAGTAGAGGGACGACGAACAGTAGATACTTCACGGGACCTCCTATTCCTGCATCCAGCGCCGGAGATCCTCCTCTGCCAAATAGGAGAAGGGTTCCGACGTGATTGTCTTCGGACCGACCACCGTGTAGCGCACGCAGTCCGCGAAGTCCTTGAACTCCTCCGAGAGCAGGACGTTCTGCCGGATGTCGCTCTTCTGCGGCAGATAGGCGAAGTTCTCCATCGCCGCGATCGTGTTGCGACACGTCGCAAAGACCTGGATCTTCGGCTGATTGTCGCCGACCGACGGCTTCTTGAGATCGCAACGCAGCGCGTCCGCGACCGCGCCGATGCCGTAGTCGACGTCGTCGTTGATCTTGCAGGTGAACTCGAGTCCGTAACTGGCGAGTTCCGCCTGGATCGTGCGCATGCCCTGCTTCGTCGCGACGACCGGATTGCGTCCGAAGTTGGGGTCGAGAAAACGAAACATGATCCGGTCCTGCCCCTCCTCGGACCGGATGATGAGCGCGTAGTCCGCCGGCGTCTCGCTCGCATTGCGCATTCGCCGGAAATCGCCCTTCGGCCACTCGCGATAGAAATAGACCCGCCCGATCGGATCCAAAACCCACCAGACCATCGCCCAGGGTTTGCGCAGGTGCGGATCCTCCGTGCACCCCCGCGGCCAACTCGGCGGAATCGCGAAGGGCTCGACGACGTGGTGGCTCGCACGGAACTGGGGCCAGACCGTGTCGCTGAGGAACTCGAAGTCCCCAAACAGTCGGGCCCGGCGCTCCTCCTCGGTCCAGGTCGACGTGGCCTCGAACTCCTCGACCGCCTTCTCCTCGAGCGCCGGGTTGTCGCGCTGCGCGACCTTGATCATGAAGACGTCGAGGGCCTGGTCCTGGATCAGGCCGGTGTGCAGCCAGCGACTCAGCGCGCCGAGGGGCGTCTGGGTGAACCAGATGCTGCCGTAGCTGTCGGTCAGCCCGCGCCACAGGCCGTTGAAGACGTAGCTCGGCACGGGCTCGTCCGCGTAGACCCACATGTACGCGGTGCCCTCGAAGGTGAAGCGGTCCTGCGTCGAACTCGCGAGGTAGATCACGCTGCCATTGGGCAACTGGAGTCGGACCGGCGTCCCCTGCGGCCCGTGCCAACTCTGCAGCGGGACCTCGGCCGGCCACAGTTCGCGGATCCGAGGCCAGATCGTCGGCCCGATGCCGCGCCCGAGCCCCTGGCCGCTGACGATGATGCCGCTGTTGGGCACCGCGATCGGCACGCCGTCCGCGCGCCGGACCCAGGCCTCCGCCGGCACTTGCTCCCGGGGCGGAAAGGCGCGCGGGTCGGTGTCGGTCAGGCACAACTCCGGCACCTGCCACGGTCGGTAGCCGAGGGCGTGCGCGAGGGCCTCCGCGGTCCCGACCCAGGTCTTGCCGCTGCGATTGCCGCCCAGCATGATCCGGACGCGCTTCGGCGATCGGATGAAGGCGTCCTGCTTGGGGTGTGGCGTCCACGTCGCGAGGGGGATGCGCCGCTTCGCCTGCGCGCGCGCGTTGACATAGGCGAGAACCTGTTCCTGCGTCTCGCGGTCCAACGCGGCGATGCGCTCGGGCGTAAGGCCGCGCAGCAACTCGTCGAGGTCAGACACCATCTGCGACCTCAAACTCCGCATCGACGACGACGGCGCCCTCCTTCTTGGTGGTGGATCCCCCGACCGAGATATCAACGGGCGTCGTCGTCGTCGATGGGAAGAGATTTTTGATCTTGTCCGCGATCTGGCGCTTCATGTCCTCGTCGGTAAGGGTCCGGACGTCGAGGTGCGCGCTGACGCTCTCGCGCCGGGTCGTCGGCCGGTACGCGGGATCGAAGCGCGTCAGGAACAGCCGCGCGGCGTCGACCTGGCCGGCGACCGCGCGCTCCGCGAGGCGCCAGTAAATCTCGGCCGCCTTGCGCGGCATCGCGGCGAGGACCTGAAGATTCAGCCACGCGGCCCGGACCGGCTCCGCGAGCCGGCGCTTGATGAGGGCCCTGTCGAGCGGGGGCAGGACGTCGCCGTCGTAACTGGCCAGCTCCCTTGCGATCGGCTCCGGGTCGAAGAGGCCCTCGCTCATCACGCGCGCGATCGCGATGTCGGCCGCGTCGGGCCGGAAGGCCTCGAGTTGCTCCGGCGAGACCTCGAGTCCCTGCTTCAGCCAGCGCTGGACGGCCCGACTCACCTTGAAGGCGCGCGGCACGCTACCTCTTTCGCTTGTACCGGATCTCGGCGAGGGTCCCGTCCTTGCAGAGCCGGATCATGATCGCCTGGTTCAGCCGGGGCCTCCGGTGCACGATCTCGACCGTCTCGACCTCGAGCCGCCGGTCGAGGCTGTCGATCGCGACGAAGCTGAACGCGACGGCCTCCCTCTTCTTGCGATCGGTCCGGTGCTGCGCGAGGCGCGCGGCGAGGTTCTGCGTCTGGCCGACGTAGATCAATTCCCCGGCGTCCGACCAAAGACCGTAGACGGCGCCGCAGCAGTATAACGACGCCTCGCGTAATGGTTTACGACTGGGAGGATCAACGGGCAACTCCAGTCGGTCAGCGGTCGTCGACACGTCCTATCCTCCCACAGTATAAGGTGAAATTGAAATTATTTCACATTTATGGCCCTCGGCTATCACCTTCGTCTGCTGGAGGGAACATGCGCAACCTACTCGCCGTCGACACCGAGACCACCCTGATCGTCGACCGGGACGTGCCGCGACTGCTCGTCATCAGCGCGGCGTGGCAGGGGGGTTCCAGGGTAACCCTCGTCCACACCGAGGCCCGTGCGGCGAGTGCGGTCGCGTCACTCGTCGAGGAGATGGACGCCGAGCGGCGCGAACTCGTCTTCCACAACGCGACCTTCGACCTCGAGGTCCTGATCGCGGCCGGTCTGTCCCGGGACGTCGTCGCGCGCTGGGTCCGCGCCGGCCGCGTCCACGACACCATGCTCCTCGACCAGCTCCTCCGACTCGCGGAGGGCGGCGAGGGCGCGAACCGGACCAGCCCCTATTATCACAAGCAGTACGACGGCACCCTGCCCCGTCGGTCGCTGAAGACCCTCGCGGCCGAGTTTCTCGGCATCGACCTCGAGAAGGGCGACGTCCGACTGGGCTTCGCGAGCGTCCTCGAGACCGGGGCCCTGACGACCGAGCAGCACGACTACGCGCGACGCGACGCGCTGACGACCCTCGCCCTCGGCGAGGTCCTTATCCGTAGGGCCGAGGTCTTCGGCCCCGCGCTGCTCAGTGAGGCGACGCAGGTCGGCGCGAGTCTCGCGCTGTCCGCGATCGGCCGGAGGGGCCTGCGCCTGGACCGCGCCGCGACCGAGCGCGCGATGACGTCGACCGTCGAGGCGAAGGACACCGCCGCCGCGATCCTGCGCGCGGAGGGCCTGCTCGTCCTGGTCGGCAAGAAGACGCCCAGGGAGAAACTCGCGGAGAAGGCGGTCCGGCGACGCTTCGACGCCTGGGCGGCCGCGGCGGGCGTCGAGGTCCCGCGGACCGAGACGGGCAAGCCGTCCCTGCGCCGCGAGGACTGGGAACGATACGCCGAGCGCGACGAGACCATCAACGCCTTTGTCGAGTACAAGAAGAAGGAGAAGCGCGCGGGCACGTTTCTGAAGGCCTGGCTGAACGCGAGCCGACAGACCGGGCTGGTCCGGCCGAACTACCGGCCCCTGATCGCGACCGGGCGGACGAGCTGCGCGAACCCGAACCTGCAGCAGATCCCGAGGCGCAAGGGCAGTCTGCGCGAACTCTTCGTCGCGGACGCCGGCACCGCGCTGTGGGAACTCGACTACGCGACCCTCGAGTTGGTCTGCGTCGCCCAGGTGTGCCTGGACGAACTCGGCGAGAGCCGACTCGCGACCGCGATCAACGCCGGCGTCGACGTCCACCGCATGCTCGCGGCGGTCATCCACCACAAGCCCGAGGACCAGGTCACCAAGGACGAGCGCTTCCTCGCGAAGATGGCCAACTTCGGCTTTTGGGGCGGGATGGGCTGGCGCAAGTTCGTCGAGCACTGCTGGACGCTCGCGCGTCTGTCGATCTCCGAGGACCAGGCCAAGACCGTGCGCGCGGCGTGGTTGGAGGCCTTTCCCGAGGCCGCGCGCTACCTGCGCCGGTGGTCGAACACGTCGATCGCGCGGCGCGCCGAGTTGCCGGACCACTACCGCGACCGCGACGTCGAGGACCTGCTCAACGGGCGCGAACACCGCTTCACCGCCAGTCAGGCCGGTCTGGTCGTCGACCACGTCCTCGAGCGCGCCGAGGTCTTCCACCTGACCGCGCAGTGGCCCGCGAGCCCGCAGTACGTCGCGGCCCTTCAACAACACAAGTTCAGCCCCGCGATCGCGGACTGGCTGCGCTGGGTGTCGGTCATGACGCTGACCGGTCGGGTGCGCTGCCCGGTCGGGTACAGCGAGTACCACAACACCAAGTTCCAGGGCCTCGCGGCCGACGGGTGCAAACTCGCCCTACTGCGGCTGTGGGAGAACGACTTCGACGTCCGGGCCTTCATCCACGATAGCGTTCTACTGCAGGGCGACGAGGCGGCGGCGAACGCCACGGCCCACATCATGACCGAAGAGATGCGAAAAGTAACACCGAACGTTACGATCCGCGTCCAGATCACCGGACCGATGGCGCGGTGGGGCGACGAGGCCCCGGAAAGGACAGTCTGATGGAAGGGACTGCGATCGTGCTCTTCTTCGCGCTCGGAGGTCTGGCCATGATCTTGGTCATCGAGCGCGTCGTCTACCGTCTCCGCCATGGCGTATGGCCGAAGGACGACAATCCGTTCACCCCGATATTTTAAGAAGGACCCATGCGCTGTCATCTCTGCGGCGAGGAGGCCGGCTTCGTCCTGACGCTCGCGCCCCTCGGGCGCCGGCGGGGGCGGCCCCGGAGCGTCGACCAGACCCTCGACGTGACGTTGTGCGAGACGTGCGCCCGAAAATGGTGGGCGACCCTGCTCGCGCGAAGGGAGGAGCGGTGATCCATGTTCTGGCTTTTGCGACGACCCTGCTGCACGAGTGGTTCTGGATGGCCTGGATCTCCGGCATCTCCAAGCGCCGCCTCGGACGGGCGATGTGGGGCAATGCCGGCATCCTCGCGAGTGGCTTCTTCACGGTCAGCCTGGTGGCGAACGATCTGGCCCTTCTGCCGGCCGTAGTCGCCGGCGGCGTCCTCGCCAC
>ERZ1292632.51-Hain-H43-01um-R2-51-length-111275-cov-64_pt1 | contig 46396 bp, 48 predicted proteins | sample MGYA00564407_ERZ1292632 | MGnify/ENA primary metagenome ERZ1292632 (study PRJEB36523, sample SAMEA6512637) | groundwater metagenome | collected 2019-01-08 | study: AquaDiva: Metagenomics assemblies of 32 groundwater samples | reverse complement strand
CATTCACAGAAATTAATAACAAGATTACTAATGGTGAAACTGGGCTGGAAGCAATACTAACAAGCGCACAAACTCTTGAATCTCAAATCTCCACTTTAAAAACAGATTCTGACACCCACCTCCAGTCAATCACAAATAGTTTGAGTTCAATACAATCTCACATCACAGAGATGGAGACTGCTTATTCAACATTCACAGAAATTAATAACAAGATTACTAATGGTGAAACTGGGCTGGAAGCAATCTTAGCGAGTAGTCAGTCACTTAAGTCAGATATCGAGGCAACAAAACAAACATCGGAAACAATTTTTAAAGAGATAAGCAAATTAAAAGATACAGCTTCGGGATATGTTGTTGATCTCAAAAAATTAGCTGAATCGGCAAAGGCAACCGTTGAATTGATAACAAAAAACCATCAAGAGAGTGAAGATTTAAAATCTAAAATAAATAGTATCTTCAACATAAGTTCTCAAAAGGCACACGCAAACTACTTTGATGCCCGTCAAAAGGTTTTAGCTAAAACATCTGTGGCCTGGTTAGTCGGTTTTATTGTAATGTTGTTGATAACAATTAATTTAGGAGATAAATATGTCTTCCCGCTTGTCCAGGCAATTGAAAATGTAAATCCTGAAGTAGCTAAAAATGTGACCATAGAAGTTATTCTTATCAGGTTAGGACTTGTAGCTCCTACTTTACTAGCTTCAATCTATTGCTTGAATCAATTCAGTCATGAGCGTCGTCTTCATGAGCAATATGCTTTCAAGGCGATAAGTATGTTGTCGATTGAATCTTCTGTGGAATTGTTACATCGGTCGCTAGATGATGTTGCTAATTCTGGTGAAAATAAAAACAGATTAACATCATTTGCAATTAAAACATTCGAGACTATATATAAAGAACCAGTTGAACCCACTAAATTTAGCCTACTGTTTAGGGGCGGTAGCAAACTACTCGGAATAAGTGCTGAAATTAACGAGACCGTTGGTGAGATTAGGGATGATGTTGACAAGATTATAGATACTTCAGATAAAGACAAGAAATCATGAACCCATTTTCCGAAGACAATTTAGTGGAACAAACCGTCATCAAGCTCATCAAAGAGGTATGGGCGGATCCGCCAGTGGGCGGACAAGTTTCGGCTTGCCATATCAACGCTTACAACGACGAAGACGATCTGTTGCTGGGGCGGGAACATCAGGGCGAGGTAGTGCTAAAGAAGTATTTACTGCCAGCGTTGCAAAAACTTAATCCTACCCTGCCTGTTGACGCACTGACGCACGCGATGGATGCTCTGACCCGCGACCGATCAAACTTGAGTTTGGTCAAGGCCAATCAAGAAATTTACAAACTTCTACGCGATGGCGTGAATGTGAATGTCGCGCGAGAAAACGGCGAAGCGGAAAGTGAGCGAGCGAAATTCTTTGATTTTGAGAATCCGACCAATAACCATTTTCTGGCTGTTTCCCAGTTATGGGTAGTGGGCGAGATGTATACCAGACGGCCCGATGTAGTGCTGTTTGTCAATGGAATTCCACTAATACTATTGGAGCTCAAAGCCTCGCATAAAAGCTTAGTGGACGCGTATCGCGATAATATCCGCGACTACAAAAGCACGATTCCTAAACTGTTTTGGTACAACCTGGGCATTATCATCTCCAACGGCATTGAAAATAAATTCGGCTCGCTCACCTCACCGTATGAATTTTTTAACGAGTGGAAAAAGTCGGAGAGTGAGGAAGATACTCCAAAAACCGACCTTGCCACCATGATTCGCGGCGTCTGCGACAAGAGACGCTTATTAGACATTTTTGAAAACTTCGTGCTGTTCGACGAGTCCAAAGGCGAAGTCAAAAAAATTCTCCCGCGTTATTTTCAGTATTACGGCGTCAATCGTGCATTTGAAAATGTTCTTCATCGCCAGGATTTGGCCGGTAAATTAGGCGTATTTTGGCACACCCAGGGCTCGGGTAAGTCGTATTCGATGGTCTGGCTCTCACAAAAAACCCTACGCAAACTGACCGGCAATTTCACTTTTGTGATTGTGACGGATAGAACCCAGCTAGACGGGCAGGCTTATGAAAACTTTGCCAATGTCGGTGCAGTCTACGAAAGAGAAGTACACGCCGGGAGTATTTCTCATTTGAAACAGCTATTAGCGCAAGATCATCGCCAGATATTTACCACCATTCAAAAATTCCAAGATATTCAGGGTGCTATTTCGGAACGCGAGGATATTATTGTCATGACCGACGAAGCTCACCGCACCCAATACGACCTGATGGCACTCAATATGCGCAAAGCCCTGCCAAAAGCATCGTTTATCGGTTTTACCGGCACGCCGCTAATGGCTGATGGCGAAGCCGAGACGGTCAGAACTTTTGGTGATTATGTTTCAAAGTATAATTTTAGCGATTCAGTGCGCGATGGCGCCACCGTGCCACTTTATTACGAAAACCGAGTGCCAAGCCTCAAAAATGTCAACGAAAATCTTGAGGAGCAGCTAGGACAGCTGATGAATCGGTATGACCTAGATGAAGATGAAGAAGAAAAGCTCGAGCGGGAATATTCCAATTTTTATGAAATTATTACTCGCGAGGATCGTTTAAATACCATAGCTCGGGATATTGTGGAGCACTACTCTGGACGGGGCTATGACGGCAAAGCAATGGTGGTTTGCATTGATAAGAAAACCACTTTCCGGATGTATGACAAAGTAAAGAAGGAATGGGACCGTTATATTGCCAAACTACGAATGGATCTTTCGCGGGCCACCGATGAGCGTGAGCATGAAAAAATACTAGCCAAACTAGAGCAACACGAAAATGTCGATATGGCGGTGATGGTGAGCTTGGGCGACAACCAAAACGAGATTGCCGATATGGAAGAATTTGAGATTGATGTTAGGCCAATTCGTGAGCGGATAATTCACGGGAACCTGGAGGAAGAATTCAAAGAAGCCGACAGCAATCTGCGTATTATATTTGTCTGTGCCATGTGGATGACTGGCTTTGATGTGCCGAATCTTTCCACGCTCTATTTAGACAAGCCGCTCAAAAACCACACCTTAATGCAAACTATCGCCCGCGCCAATCGCGTAGCCGATGAAGGCAAAAAGAACGGCATGATTGTGGACTATATCGGCGTATTTAAGAACATTGAGCGAGCGCTGGCATTATATGCCACCAGCGGAATTGATGATGATGAAATAATTAAGAGCAAGGATGAGCTCTTAAGCGATCTGAAAAATACACTGAACACCGTCATTGAATTTTTGAGCACTTTGCTGATTGAACTCAAACCTTTACTTGAAGCACCAAGCGATCAGAAATTACTACTATTGGAAAAATACGCCAACATCATAATTGGACAACAAGAAAAGAAAAAGAAGTTTTTAAATCTTGCTAGTGATTTACAAAGCGCCTATCGTTCGGTGTTACCGGATCCGAATGCGGAAGATTATTACAGGGAGGTGACAGCCGTTCGCGTGTTGGCGTCGCGTATCCGTGATGTTGGGACACAAAGCGTCGATGTTTCCCAGGTAAAAAAAGATCTGGAAGATTTGCTGGATAAGTCAATCCAAGCAGGCGAGTATGTTATACCTCAACATAAAAAAATAAAGGATTTGAGTACCCTCGACGCAGATGCGCTACACACATTTTTTGCCGGTCTTGAGAATAAAAATCTACAAGTGGATGCTATGAGCGCTGAACTTGAGCAAAAAATAGCCGAAATGGTAAGGAAAAACAAAAAACGGGCTAGATTCATGGAACGCCTCGTATCATTACTGCAAGAGTACAACAGCGGTGCGCATGATATTGATCAACTGTTTGACGATCTGGTGGAGTTGGCAAAGGATTTGAGTGACGAAGAGCAGCGCGCGGTGAAAGAAAATTTGAACGAAGAAGAATTAGCGATTTTCGATCTGCTCGTGAAAGAGAATTTGAATCCGGAGGAAGTAGCAACCATCAAAGGCGCTACGCACGAGCTTCTTACTAATCTTCAGCCACTTCTCGTACCACACTGGAGAGATTTTGAAACAAATCGGGCCGGAGTAAAAATCGCTATTTCAGACCTGCTATTTACAAAGTTACCCGAACCAACATACACAGAAAAGGAATGCGAGCTAAAGGGATTTGAGGTTTATAACTTTGTCTACGAGCATTATCAAGACGCACGAGCGCTTGTCGGGGCAAGTATATGATCATCAAGAATTTAATGGTACTGCCGTCAAACTACCCCTATGAGTGAGCTTATAGATATAAACTTTGATTTTCGAACTGACACGCCTGTTGGAAAAGACCCAGATTCGTACAGCCCTACACTGCGACGTTATCACAAAGCTTTATGGAGCAAGCCATTACCAAGTGGCAAACTCTTCGATTTGGACGATTCTTACAGGAGTAAGTATTTACTGCACCAATCCGAGTTAGGAATCTTTGTTTTGACTAGTGACTCTTGTATACCTACATTTACGCGCTGGAAGAGGATGAATCATATAGTCGGTGAATTTACAGAGGAGGAGAATGAAGCCTTTCGTGCAATTGGCTACACTATCGGCGGTATGATGGTCTGGCCCGGGGCAGCCAAGCCGGGGTTTCGTACGATCAATGTCGAGCGTGGATTCAACTCAATGATTGCTGATCGCCTAGATTTAACACTGGAATGTATTCGTCGTTACTATCTGGGCGTAGATAGCCCAATGGCAGCAGTATTAATTGCTAACTCAGATTACTTTTCGATATTTAAAGACTTTCGAGGATTTGTAGACTATTTTTTACTTCAGGATCTAATTATGGATGATTATAGGAATATAAAGTTTTTAATGCCGTTTGATTCTTTTTCTACACCATCTATTCCTAAAGATTTGATCGCATACAAGTCATACAAAGGAGCTACCATTGAGTTTATTAATGCACGAAATTCTCGGATTGCGAGTCTGGGGGTACATGCATGAATAAGTACAGCGTGGTCGCACAAAATCCCAACCCACAACTAGGGGACGATTCCCTTACACCCTGAAAATCCACCCGATCCAACTTGTACTTTCCCGAAAAGAATAGTCGCGAGTACGCTCCTAAAGCTCGCGGACATGCCGCTCACTATAATAGATTTCGGTCATCAGAAGTTCGGACCCTTCCGTTAAGAAATGACTGCAGTCGTTGCCTGCACAGCAAAAATCTGAAACTGTGAGGACATGGACTGGAAAGAACGGTTGAAGATTTTACGTTATAAAATACATGATGGATTTGGCTACAAACCTAAATATATTTGGGAGGTTCGATTGTTTCGAAAGTTGCGACCAGTCGGAAAAATTGTTAGTTGGATTTGGCGCAAGCTAAAAGTGTTGCACACAATAATTATTGTCCTGATATATATCGCCATCAGCGTTTCGGTATATTGGCTGGCCACAGAATCTTCCTATGTTGAAGAATTTTTTGGCTGTCCTCTATCCAATATTTCGCAGGTGGCTGATAGTGTCGTGATGATTGAGGGCGAGCAAGGTGTTGGTAGTGGTTTCTTTGTCGAGAAAGATTTTATTGTTACCAACAATCATGTTGTCGACCATAACCCGATTACGAGAATCTTGGTCGGCGATCAAGACATAGCTTCCGTTGCCCGAGTAGTGGCGACTGATTCATTGCGCGATATCGCCCTGATAAAAATAACAAACTATAACGATATGCCGTTTTTGCAAGGCGCAACCGAGCCAGTTTTCCTGGTCGATGAGGTTTACGCCATCGGTTACCCGGCCGGTCGAAACTTGTCGATCTCTAAGGGCATTGTCTCGGCTTTAACACTCGATGATTACGATGATCGCCGCTTCATCCAAACCGATGCATCTATTATACCTGGTAACTCTGGCGGACCCTTGGTAAATATCTGCGGTAAAGTCGTCGGGATGAACACTCAGACGCTCCAGGGACAAGAAAACGTCGGTTTTGCCATTGAATACTCCCAACTCAACGATCGCATCCAAGCGATGATTAAGACGGCCGAGGGTGCGACTCCGCAAGAGATCAAGCTCAGCTACCCATCCGAACAAGCTGAAGTGGTTGCCAAGTACTACACCACCCTCGGAGGAGGGGATATTCTAGGCGCCTACAACAACTTTTACTCCTCAAGCCGTAAAGCCAGACTGCCTTACGATAACTGGTCCAAAGGCCTGGAACAAACCATTTTCATTCGCCTGGTATCGGTTGAGTTAAGCGATAAACCAAACGTCATTAACGCTCACTTTTACGCCACCGAGCGCAATATAGAAACCTGGGAATGGAAAACCGGGGAGTTTCAAGGTACTTGGACTCTTGTTCGTGAAGGCGGCTTGTGGAAAATGAACGAATCTAACATTAAAGACATCACAACACAATGAAGACAAACCGATGAAATCTGAAGAAACTTTCCGGAGATCAAGTTCAAGCGGGTCTGTTTATTCTCCGGCGATACAAAAAGCTATTGAGGTAGCCATCGTCGCTCACGAAGGCCAAACGCGAAAAGGTAAGAATGTGCCGTATATTACCCACTTACTAAGCGTTGGCTTAATTTTGGCAAGGACCGGGGCGTCTGAAGAAATTATCGTTGCGGGAATATTGCACGATGTTCTTGAAGACACAAACTTAACTAAAGAGTATTTGGTGAAGGAGTTTGGGAAGGATGTTGCCCGTATTGTTGATGACGTTACCGAACAAGACAAGAGTCTGCTGTGGGTAGAACGAAAGCGGCTGGCTCTAGAGCACATATCGAGCATGTTGCCAGACTCGTTGTTAGTGAAGTCTGCCGATACTCTATATAACATGAGTGACCAAATTCAAGACTACCGACGGGAAGGCGAAAAAACTTTCTTAAGGTTTAATAAACCTAAAGAACAGCAGATGCTACGTTACAAGCGATTGGTTACCAAGTTGGTAGATACATGGAGTGAGAACCCGCTCCTACCCGACCTGCAGCAAAGTTTAATCACTATTAATAAAGAGTGGTCTAGCAAAAATGAAAACTAAAGAAGGCCATTGGAAATTAAGTCCGAGCGTCAGTAGAACTAATTGACGGTTATATTATTACTCTGAACTCTCTAATGATCTTATCAAAGTCCGAATACATAATGTTTTTAAAACACCCGGCCTGGCTGTGGTTAAAAAAGCACGCTAAAACAATGCTTCCGCCAGTAGATCCGGCAACGCAAGCGATATTTGATACCGGTCATGGCTTTGAACAATACGCTGAAGCCCTTTTTCCTAGCGGAGTAACGCTTGGATTTAGTGATTACGACGAGTATTTGTCTTTGCCTAAAAGAACTATGCAAGCGCTTGATGAAGGTATCCACACAATCTTTCAGGGTCGGTTTGAACACGAGCAACTCACTTTTATATGTGACGTTATACAGGTTGTCGATAAGAAGGAAGTAGACCTTATAGAAATAAAATCCAGCACTAGCGCCAAACCAGAGCATCTTGTCGATTTAGCGTTTCAGATGGTAGTGCTAGAAAAAAGCGGATTCACTGTACGAGAAATATCTGTTATTCATGTTAACAACCAGTATGTTCGTAATGGTGCTATTAAGCCTAAGGCAATTACTGCCAAAACTGATGTTACGGAAAGCGTTAAAGCATTAAGAGACTTCACGCTTCAGAAAATTGATGAAGCCCTAGGGGTGGTTGGGCTGAAAGAATGTCCCGACGTTTCACCGCTATGTGCAGAATCGAAATCTTTTGGCGAATGGCTTGAGATATATAAACACCTGAAGAGTCCAAAGCCTGGGAGTATTTATGACCTATGTCAGATGGACGCAAAAACGCTGCAAAATTTACAGGATAATGGTATTACGCTCATCAAAGATATTCCTGAAGATTTTGTGCTAAAACCCAAGCAAAGGCTACAACTAGAAGCACTGCGCCGGGGTCGACCAACAATCCACCCCGACAGAATTAAGGAGTACCTAGATTCTCTCAAATTTCCACTCTACTTTTTTGACTACGAAACCCTCAGTAGCCTAGCACCGTACTTTGATGGGCTAAAACCCTATCAACAACTGCCATTTCAATATTCATTACACATTCTTGACAGCCCAACTGCCGAACTTCGCCACGAAGAATTCTTGCACCATGAAAGCTCAAACCCAGCTGAATCCCTCACTAAAGCACTAATTTCCCATATAGGCGACAAAGGCACGGTCCTAACTTGGAATATGAGCTTTGAAAGGAGCTGTAATACGCTACTTGGCTCACTACTACCTGAATACGCAGCATTCTACAAAAAGTTAAGTAATCGGATAGTTGATCTCATGGTACCGTTCTCTAGCAATTGGTACGTCGATGCTGAATTTTGTGGAAGCGCATCTATTAAGAATGTTTTACCAGTACTTATTCCAGAACTTTCGTACAAAGAACTTGATATATCGGATGGTGGCTCTGCTCAGCGACTTTGGATGGAAGCCGTACTTGACGGCAAACATGACGGCAAAAAAGAACAAATCCTGAGCAATCTCCTCGAATACTGCAAACTAGATACGCTTGCTATGGTTGAAATATACAGAAAGTTAAGAGAGTTATAATACAAACCATCGTAGCTTTTAGCTCCAGGCTCTGGATTTTCGGCCCTTCGATTACACTCAGGGTAAACTCAATTTCCCGATACAAATTGACGCTGGAAAAGTTTAATTCTTCGAAACTTCTACCGACTGAAGGAAGGTCTCAAAGTCACTGACGATTCTGGAAACACAGTCACCTGCAGAACAAGTAGCCGAACTATTTGAAGTGGGCTTGCCAATTAGAAAATCCACAACAAGTGAGACGGACGAATTAATCGACACGGAAATATAACGCTCATAAAGACTGGGAGTTTCTTCTCCATTCAATACGCCGTAGATCTTCTCGGTACCCTTATAGCCCGCTACCGTAATTGCCTTAGTACTCTTCAGCTCGCCTGCACTGCTTGCTGCGCCACCGTCAGCTGAGTCATCTATCCAGAGGGTGACAGTGCCAACCTCATTCATGCTGTAATATAGATCTCCCATATCCAACGACTTCCATCCTGACCTAATTTTTGAACTGACCGTGTATCCAGGTACGATCGTTGACTGAAAGCTCTTTTGTTGCCACTCCCCCGGGACGTAAGTATAGGTAATGGCCGTATCATTAATAATATTATCACCAAACTGCTGCCCAGCATCGACTTCCTCATTGATCTTTTTTATTTCTTCGTCATTAGTTTTATAAAAGTTGTATTGACTGGTCTGCGAATAGTAGACAGTGCCGGAATAAATAAGTCCATATAGTAGTAGTAGGCCAGAAGCAATTAGACATAGTAAACTTTTCGAAGTTTTTTTGAGTTTAAACAGACGAACCGAAAATATTACAGAGATAATCTGCAGTATCAAGGATACAGACACAACAGCAGCCATGACTTTTAGCAAACGGACGGCAGCTGCTGTATTCGTCGTCAGGTCTGACGACTCCAAGTATCCCTTGAGTGCCGGTAACTGGGTGACTAGAGGAAAAAGGGGTGTAGCTATTACAAGCACTAGAAGAAACAGTAGTGTGAACCGAGATCTTTTCTCTGTACTTTCTCTAGCATCTTCACCAACCATCTGTAGCAGTAGTAGCTTGCTGTCATACTTTTTTTCTAGGTACGAAAATAGGTAATCAAAGAGTTGAATGCCAATTGTGATTGGCAGGAAATAGCCCATCAGTACAAGAAAATAAATGCCAAACCAGCCGACGTCAGAGCTAGGAGCGCTATTTATCGTCACCGCAATCAATGTCGCCAATAGTAATTTGCTTGAGGTGGACTTTATTAGAAATATATAGCCTACTGAACCAAGGATCGTGAATAGTCCAAGCCAATTTATCCCATAGTTGTCCTTACTCGTATTTCCCGAAATAACTGCAAATATTAAGACTAGAAACATGGAGAAGAATACTGCTGTAACGGTTTTTAGGATAACTTGCCCGACTATTAACGCAATCGTCCGTCTCCTGTTATGGGGTGGAATAATTGAAGGTTGTTGCGTATCAACTTTTTCTTGGATCTGAACTGGCTCGTTGCTTAGCTGAGAGTCACTCATAGTTTTATGTTAGCACCAAATCAGATGACGTGAGCTATACCTAGCGCACGTCATCTCTGGATTTTCGCGCAATTTTCCGGTACAATTTGGCGGCTTTTTTGCTTAATTATCAACCCCAAGCCCTTGACTTTTCAGGTTGGATGTGCTAGGATGCTTTAGTTTCGCATCCTTTCAGTCGAGGTTGAATTTCGTGAAAAACAAACAAAAGATCCTCCAGGGATTGGCCTCGGCCGTCTTCTGGATTTCAGTTCCCCTAGTAGTGATCTTCTGTTTGTCGCCCATTCAGAAGTTCATAAACGACCCGTCAAAGTCTGGGGTAGGTTGGTACGCTTGTGCCGCCTGCTTCCTGGCCATAATGTGGCCGCTCTCAAGGAGCGACTACGACGAGAACCCAAGCAAGACTGCTTGGCAGACTAAGTTCATCTATGGTTGGTGGCTGTTCTGGGTTTCGGTTGACTTGACGACCATCCTCTACTTGAGATGGAAAGTCGGCAATTGGGATCTTGGAGCACTACAGCTTCTGATGATCTACGTTTCGCTGGGTTGTTTTGTCGCCGTTTGGTTCGTTTCCGTCTTGTACGGTTGGCGAATGAAGAACTCTTACGTTCGAGCGGCGATCTCAATCGCTTGGAAATCGGTTTCTCAGTTCTTGCTCGCGTGGGCAGTCTGGAACACCGGCCGCGGTGATTGGGTTCTCCCTGCTCTGATAGCAGGGATTCTGACCATTGTGGCACGCCTAACTCAAGTCGGCGTATCCGTTACGGTAGATGGTTGGACGCACCAGCGTCGCGCCATCACGATTTCGGAAGCTGTCAACTTGGGAAGTTGGTTGGCCGTGGTTGCAGTGTGGAGTGTCAAATGAGGCCTTGCGAAAGCGAGGCCTCTCTTTTTTTGTCCAAATTTAGTTTCATCCGCATCGAATCTCGGCTGAATTTCTATGCGTGTAGGCCGAGATAGTAGTCGACTAGCTTGCGGTAATAATCTGTCCAATCCTGAGATTCGGCACGAGCTTTGGCAATAATATCCTCTAATCCTGTCCAGTCGTCATTGTTTCCAATCCGTCGCCAAATCTCGCTTCTATCGATTCCCGCGTGCTCCATCCAGGCAATTGGTGCACTGATCTGCTGGCGATCAACATCGTTAATTTCAGGCGGTCGAAAATCGGGTGTGTATGCTTCCATAACGGTGCCGTAAACAATTGGGCGACCATTGTCTTTGGCGGCAAGAAATTCCGAAAGTCGGGCTTTAACCTGACCTTCTTTCTCCTTGAACTTTTCCTGAAGCCAAGGGTTAGCTTCAAGCAAATAAACATCAATAACATTTTTGCGGACTCTAAAGCCAAAATCTTGAAAAGTTTTACCAATCGCCCCGCCTTCGCGGATGAGTTTATCGATCTCGGCAATTTCTGGACTTTGTTGCTCGGCCAGGAAAGTTAAGGCATAGGTTCGAGAGATTCCAGATTCATCATCCAGAAGAGCTTCTCGGTATTCAGTGTCGTGGTGAAGTACTTCCGCATGGATTGGGCCGTATTTTTTTTCAAGGTGTTCGGTGTGAAGCGTATCAACCTTTGAGAAGTGTTCCAGATTATCCATAACTAAAGTATACAAGATAAATCTGGGTAGATTCTGCGTCGGGCTCTGGATTCTAAACCAATTTTCTCCAGTCAAAGATAAAAAAGCGGCCCGGTTAAATCTCTTCAACCGGGCCGGCGTGGATGTGTCGTAGCTCAGACATGCCGAGCTGTGATGTAGGCGAGTTCGCAGTGCTCCGGGTAACCATCCCAGAACTTTTTGTCGTATCTTTCGATTCCTTCGGCCGAGACGATCGGCAGGTGCCAGCGAATATTTTGGAACCCGGCTTCCTGTAAGGCAGTCTGGATTGCTATCTGTGAGTGCTGACGGACGCGAAGAACGCAGATGGGTTTCCGCCCACCATTCCACAACGTCACGCTTAGATTCGGACCAAAAATGCCAGGGTAGTCACCAGTTGTCATTTTCGTGGCACCAACTGCTCTCATACGTCTGTACCCGAGATTTCCACAAGGAAAATTCCGGATGTCCATAACGAATACTGCCCGACCGTTTTTGTTCAACGCTCCGTTTACGCGAACGAAGAACTTTGTAAGCTCATTGGACGTGTTGGCATAGTTGGCGACAAATGGTGCATTGATGACATCGGCCATAGGTAGGTCGTCTTGGAAAATATCGGCGAGCCGCAATTCCAAATTGGGAAGCTGCCACTGCCCAGCAAGCTTTAGCTGCTCCTCAGAGTTGTCCAGGCCGATCACCCACTTGGCGCCGCTCTGAGCCATCGGTCGGCTGAAGAAGCCATCGCCGCAACCTAGGTCAAGAACGGTCTTGCCTTGGAGGTCGCCGACCAACTTGAGGATTGTTGGTAGGATCGAATACTGTTTATCGGGTTTGACGTGGGACTGCTGATAGCACCTCGCCAAAACGTTGAAGTTGTTAATGAAACGCGTCACTTTCTCCCCCTTTGAGGCTGATGCGAGAAGTATAGTCCGTATAGCGCAAAAAATCAATCTCGGGCTCTGGATTCTTGACATACTTTCAGCCATAATCTACTTGTCTGGTTTCGGCCAGCAAGGAGGAGGATTTTGCGCACCTTTATTGCTTATGTCTCAAAGGGAAACAATCCCGGCCAGCTCAAACCGTTTCTCGCCGCGATCCGAGATTTGCTCGTCGAAAAAGGGATCGAAGTGTATTGCACGACGCTCGACGAAAGCTACGATGCGTCCGCTCTGACGAAGCGAGAGCATCTGTTCGAGCATTCATTCCCCATCATCGATACCTGCGATTTCTTGATTGCTCTGCAACTAACGAGCATCAAGGGCGAAGGATTGTTGCTGGAGGCTGGGTACTGCCTCAAAGCCGGTATTCCTATTGTCGTAGCGACAAGCGCTGAAGTTCGAGACACCTACCTACCAGAGCTTGCGTCACATACCTGGAGCTGGGGGATGGACTCTGCCGAATTGTTCGACCAAATTCGGCAAACTGACTTCGAGGCCCTCTTGTTCGAGTGGCGGCGACCATAGTGTCCGTACTGCGGCGAGGGTGATTCCCCTCGCCGCCTTCTTTATTGATTGTGGCGAGAAAACCCCGTCCGCTTGCGGCGGGGATGTCGCCCGCCAGCTGGCGGGCTCGCTCCTTAGTAAAGTAGTGAAAGCCTAAAATCAACGAACGTCCCTCGATCAACCCCCGTTGGCTTGCCACGGGTGCCGAGGGGCGTTTGATCCTAATTATTGTCATTTCGCCTCGACTCACCGTTCTAGCTAATTCTTCTGGATTTTCTGGGCAATTAAAAAGTTCTAGGCGGAAATTATTTAATTTTAGAACCAGAAATTTGAGAAATTAATAACGTTTTATCTTGTTGATAATTAGTTAAGTCGGTATGTAATCTGTATTCAATTGAGAAAGCGGGTTGACTATAGAGGAGAACACACCCAATCTGTACTGACTCGTCAACTCGATCTTCAAGGCAACGATATTTGCCCGTAGGGATGCTCGTCGTTGGAATAATTTCAGTTGGCTTCCTGCCGATTGGGTTTAAGGTCAAGGAGTATTCCTCAATGTTTTTTGGTACTGCAGCGCCAGATAATTTTAAGTACACTATTAATGATCTAGGGAAGCCAGTATAGAAGTACTCGGTGTAGGCTAGCTGACCACTAACAACTACTTCTTTGTTATCAGAAGCTTCTGAATCTGCAAGGGTTTTTGATTTCTCGTCAGGGAAAGCTACAGCATTTACACCTTTCCCGAAAGGCCAGCCGGCTTCACTTATCCAATCATTTTGATTGGGAACAACTACTCTAGTTTTACCCCCATCGACATTAATTTTTATTGAGTTGTCAACTACTTCTTCTGTCGTAGATTTTTCTATCCCAGAGTTTTCCTTATCTGGTTGAAGATAGGCATAAGTTGCGATTAAGGCTATAAAAATGAATAAAAGCGATACCACTAAGACAAAGATTTTACGATTGGAGCTCATTAATAAATGATAGCAATTTTTGCTAAATGCCGGAAATAAAAAAAGTGGCTCGATTGCCTCTGAATTGAGCCAAAAAAGAGGGCAAAGGGAAATCACCACGTCTTAGGTGGTGATTCTGTTTCAGTCTTGGTCTTCGCAGTGGCACCAGAGCGAGTCGCCGCCGCAGATTTCGCAGATATCCATGTCGATTTCTTCTTCCGCGAAATCATCTTGAACTTGCTCGACAGACTTCAAGTCTTCCTGAAGCCACCGTGCTTCGTTGTCGGTCATCTTTCCCGAAAGAAGTAGCGCGCTATTGAAGTCGCCTTCCTCAGGGTCGGTATTTCCGGCAAAGTGTTTCAACGCACAGTCAAAGCAGATCGTGCTGTGTTTTTGTGAAACAAACGGTGTCTGGCAAGTTTCGCAGGTGCAAACATTTCTCATTGTCATTCTCCTTAGTGTGGCTTCACACAACACAAGGATCTTGTCCGCTTACTTCTTTTTGGAAGGGGCAAAGGGCAAGCGACAATATTACAACCCTGATAGCCCGTACAGGTCGTAATTTCTTGTAAGAATATACCCCAAAACTACTAATTTGTCAAGACTAGACACCTGTTTCCTGAATGACTCGTACCCCGGCGACAATCCCGAATGCCAGAAATGTGCTTACTACTCCGGCCGGCGTGACATCTTATCAGTTAATAACTGAGACTGATTATTGAAGTCGTAATTTTGAGCGGGTAAATACCAAATCTGCGATTTTCCATGGATGTGTTACGATTATCTTATGGAACCAGAGAGCATTGATCAATCGGCCAGCCTAATTCCACCGAGTGTAGTTGCTTCCGTGACCGCCTCCGTTCCATTGCCCAAAAATTTGCAACCGACCACCCCACAAAACATTTCTACTCCAAAGATTGTAAGTAAAAAATGGTTTTTTATTGTCTTCGGCTTGATTATTTTAGTCCTGGTTGGTTTAAACATTTTCACCTATCAACAATTGACGAAATCAAAGACTGATCTAAAAACCGCCACTGATGACAATAGCAGGCTGACCGCAGAGAATGTTGCCTACAAAGCCTTGGCTCTAGGTGCTGGGGTAGGTACTGACGAATCTATCGCGGCAAACAAGGATAAAAGTGCCAACACGGTAATTAAAAATAATGCACGGAATATTAGCACCGGTCTAGATCAATACTATCTTGATAACGGCGATAAATACCCGCTATACCCTCAGAAATCCGGCGTAAATGTCGAGGAATTAGACAAGTTATTGTCTAGCTATCTGGCAGTATCAAGTGTTTATCAACACCAGCAACAAGCACTATACATCTCAAGCGATGACGGTAAGTACTATGTTCAAGCACATTGTTTAGCAGGTGAGTATGATCCCCCAGCTCTTGGTGGTAATGGAGTGTATAGTGTGACGAACGGAAGTATTACGCTTCTATTAAGAGCGGATTTAAATATGGGCAGTATCGGTAGTGCCGTGGCTTTAGGGCTTACTTGTAAGCAGGCGTTTGTCACCTACGGTCCGCAGTAATCTCACAATATACGATATGGGGGGCGGAATTGTTTTCTCTAAAGATTTCTTAAATCTATCCTTCTAATTTTTCTGATTTAAATTTCGTATAAAAATTCGGCTCGATTCAGGGGCAATCGAGCCGAGTGAAACTGCCTTCAGTCGCCAAGGATACTCTTGACGAGCGCTATCAGATCCCGTGGATCGAACGGCTTGGGGATGTACATGTCGACACGGTCGCCAGAGCTCACTCTATCCTCGTCCTCTTGAGAAAGAATGATCACAGGCAAGTCGGCCGTGTCTGGCGCTTCACGAATCGCCTTGAGAACCCCGAATCCATCCAGCTTCGGCATGAAGATGTCAAGGACAATAAGGTCAGGTTTTTCGCTTCGAACCCTATCTAGGCATTCCTCGCCGTCAGCGGCCGTAATGACATCGTACCCCTGTCTTTCGAGGTTGACTTTGACCAGCAGAACGATGTTTCGCTCATCGTCGGCAACGAGAATCTTTTTACCCATAGCAACTTCTCCTACGAAACGATTACCCGTAGCTTAACACCAGCTACCGGTCATAGCAAGGAGTAGACCGGCGGATTTAACAAAACAATTAGTAACTTTTGGACCCGCGCTCTGGATTTTCGCTCAATTTTCCGCTACAAATTATTCCCCAATGTCGACTCGGATGTTGTTTGTGATTTTTCATAGTAACCGCGTCATTTAAGGTATATACTCACGCTGAATTGCGCACCTTCACATGGCTCTTCGGTTGTTATAAGTCGCGACGGAGGAAACCATGAAAGTACGATTCTACGGAACAAGGGGTTCTATCCCTGTCAGCGGTAAGCATCATCTCAAGTACGGCGGCAATACCACCTGCTTGAGAATCGAGTCCAAGTGTTTACCAGAAAAAACCGCCCTGGTGGTCGACTCTGGTAGCGGCATATTCCCTTTGGGGGATGACGTGTTGAACGAGGGAGTTGAGCTGATGCACCTGCTCACCACCCACTATCACCACGACCACACCCAGGGCTTACTGCTCTGCCCCGCAACCTATTCACCAAACGTGCGTTTCAGCGTTTACGGCCCGATCGAGGAAGGTTTCAATCCTCGTAAGGTGCTCGAATACGTTATGCGCACACCCTTCCATCCAGTCAACTTCACCGAAGTCGGAACGAGGTTTCGCTTTGTTCAGATCGAGGTTCCGTCATCGGTTGTGCTCGTCTTTCACCCGGAAGCTGGCATGAAAAAAGTGGCGATCGAAGAATTGGATGGTGTTCAGGGACGAGTCCCTAGCCAGATCAAAATCGGCAACGGTCACTACAATATCTCGGAGTGCTTGGTGGTGCGAATGTATTACACCAACCACCCAGAGCGGACGATCTCGTATCGTTTCGAGGAGCGACCAACTGGTAAGGTCTTTGTGTTTCTCACGGATCACGAGAATCTTGACCAAATGCCCTGCCGGATGAGAACTCATCTCAAGGGCGCCGATTTCTTGGTGATGGACTCGCAATACGATCGCGAGACCTACAACAGCAAAGCCGCCGGCTTCGGCCACGGTACACCCGATTACTGCGTTCGAACTGCAAACGAGATCGGTGCAAAGGTCCTTGGACTTACCCACCACAATCCACGATCAACTGACGCGATGATCGATGCCATTGAGTACACAGCTCAAGGTTGCGCCATCGGCACCTGTCTCGACGCTAAGCGCGCCGATAGCGACAGTATGTTCGAGGATCAGCCCCAAAGCCCAGGACGTGTGATCCGAGTCTTTGCCTGTCAAGACTTCCAGGAGATCGACGTCTAGTCCCAGCCAAGTTCCCGTGCATGCTTCCGAATCCATGTGAATATCCTGCGCAAAATTCAGCCGCCCAACCCTGGGCGGCTTATCTTATCTCAAAAGGTCCAAACCGTAACTTCTGCCGAATGCCGGGCGGAAAATATCCCCCAATCCCTTGACTTTCTCGGTTTGAGGTAGTACAATGCGGCCTGTTCGGAGGTGGAAATCAGTGAGCAACCACGACCTATGGATGTGGGTTTCCGGAGCAACCGGATTTAGTTGCTTCGTGATAATTCACTTCACGAAACTCTTAAAGAACCACCTGTACGCAGCCATGCTGCAGTGGACATCCAACCTTTTCGTTTTCGTCATCTGGGGCTCGGCCTTTCTGGAAAGGCAGGGATTCGCAAAAGTCATTGCATTTGGTGGAGTGGTGGTGCCAGTAATCATGGCCACGATCACCATCCGCAAAGTGCTGCGAACACGACATCAAACATAGGCGCGGACGAGAGTCTGCGCCGTTTCTTTTTGCCCAAATTTTCTCTTCAATTCCGTCAGGGTGAATCGAGCCTGGTTATTAATCAGGTTTCGGCTATAATCTCCTCATCTGGCATCGTCCACGTTCCTTGGGAGGTTTAATAGAATCATGTTTGATGGCAAATGGATCCATGTCGATCAGAATGGTGTTGGCTGGGAAGCGGAGTGCTATCAATCTGCACCCGGCACCGTTTACGATCATCAACAAACGAACTATCGGCAGATGCCGGTGGTAATCAACAACTACTGTTGCCCCATCCCTGGGTGTAACAGTCAGACTTTTGAGGCGATCTATGAGGATCCCCCAGTCTATCATTTGTCCGGAGATATGTTGATCGGTCCTGGTCCGAACGCCGGAATGGATCAAGTGGACCGGAAGCGGATCAAGGAGTACCGCTGTCCGGGCTGTACGACACGCTTTGAAGATCCAAGCAAGTTCAGCAAGAATAAGCCAGCAAAAATCGTCATCCCAGTAGCTACTTTGTCGCCACGGGAGAAGTGGCAAGCTGAATTGCGGGAAAGGCTGTCAAAAGAGATGAGGGAACTGTCTGGCGGTCGCGACTGCAATCCGGAGCATCGACTCAAACATGGCTTCGGTCGTAAGCCAATTGAGTCTCACTACTTCTGTGAGCTCTGCGGTGTCCTCAGTGGCGAAAACGGTGGCTGGGGTGCACTGGCTGATCCCTGTCCGGCCAGCGCAAAAGATCGACGAGCCTACGACAAGAACGCCAGAACTGCTCGGGCGAGATTGATTTAGCGCTCTCTCGACCCTAATAGTTTCCGAGCGTCCAAAACGCTCACCCAGCGCCCCACCCGGGGCGCTTTTCTTTGCCTGGATTTTCGGCCTTCGACTTCGCTCAGGATAAACCCTTCGACAGACTCCTTTCGACTTCGCTCAGGATAAACCCTTCGACAGGCTCCCCTCGACGAAGCTCAGGGTAAACAGAGTAAAATCAATTTTCATACCCCAGTCCCTTGATTTATTGTAATCTTCGTGCTAATATTCCTCTGTAAATGCCGCTCGTCGGTATTGCAAGGGGTGATTTATGCCAAGAGCACCACGCCCAACAGGCGAAATTTCAACCGAGGGTCAGCAACTGTTCGAGCAAGTGTGCAAGAACGTTGACGACTGGCTCCAATCTCACGACAACGGCGAACAGCACTTTCACATCGACACCGGTCTGAAAAGTCTGGGTCTTCCTCACGTTGAGGAAAAGATCCTACGCGCCTATCGCGACGCTGGCTGGTCGAGTGCTACGTTCTTTCCGCGAGGACCAGACTCCCGAGACAGGGATACCGAGAAAAAGCTCTATCTCGTCCTTGAGCGGGCGCGGCAGCAGCCGTGACTCCGAAACGCTTAGCGGCGGGCCCCCTGGCCCGCCGCCTTTTTTTATTTCTATCTGCATTATGGGTTCTAACCCACAATCCCCCAGTCACATTATTGGTTTAAACCAATAATCAGTCCTATTCCCATTATGTATTTAAACATATATGACCCCGTTATCTAACATTCCGTATTTGGTATACCACATACGGTGCAATCTCGTGGTATTCAAACACTCCATAGTTTTTCGACTACAATATGTACATGCGGGCATTTCTCAAACGGTTTTGGTGGGCGGGACTAATCGTCGTTGGGTTGGTATTGGTCATCGGAGCAATGCTTTTTTTTAGCAAAGATAACATCGATAAGAATGAGGTGACTAAGAACGACTCATCGACAACTGGAGAGACGAAAGACAAAGAAAAGAAGATTGAATGGCCGAGCGCGGACGCGAAATACATTACCGCCGTGCCATTGGATCTGACCCAAATACTGAGCATCTCTAAATACCGCGGTTGCGCAGGGCACGATTTCTCTGGGTACAGTTTCGAACAAACGCCTGAGACCGATCGTTCAATGAAGCACTATATTTATCCCGTGGCCCAATTTCAAGGAACGATTAACAAAGTTAAAATGCTCGCTCCTTTTGACGGGACTGTCTCGAGTATTGACCTCGAAAGCGATCAAATAGGCCAACCCGGTAAACGCCCTCAAACTGGCAACGGGATAACTTTTTCGACCCCGGCCGACCCGAATGTCGGCTTTGAATTTAGCCATATTTATTTTGTTAAAGAGTTCAAAGTGGGCGATGTGGTGAAGGGGGGCGAGTTGATCGGTTACGCAGCTTTAGGCGACAAAGGCAATGATTTTGATCTAGTGTTGTCGGGGCCGCGAATGAGTAATTCTTCTATTTTCGGTAGCGTCTTCGATCATATGACGGAAAGTGTCTTGGGTGAGTTTGCCGCTCACGGCGTCACGATAGGAAATACCAAATTCACCAAGGAATATCGCGACGCTAACCCATGTGGTTACGCCGCTGGCACTCAAAAGGGCGGAAGGCCGGGCGAGAGCTGGACTCAGCTGACGCCGTAAACTTCCTAGTAGTTGACAACTAATTTTGGTGGTACGATTTTTCTAATGACGGAGAGTCAAGTGGATAATCCACCACCGGTCAAGAAGAAGCGTCACGGTTGCCTGAAGGGCTGTTTTATATTTTTCGGTTTATTGGTAGTGCTAGTCGTTGGCAGCGCTCTTTTTACAGGTTTTCGAGATACCGACGCCAATATCCTTAAGAATTATCAGCCAACAGATGTTATTGCCGATATTGCTCTTCAGGACACTTTCACCGACAAGGGCAAGGCGATGCTCTACCGCACCAAGCCACAATTCGTCGGGGGCGAAGAGTTCCGAGCAATTTGTGCCGCTGATGGGATCGAGGGCTTAGCCTGCACCAACATCCAAAAAACGACTTTCTTGCAAATTGACGACCCAGTGTTTAGCGACCACAAATACTCGGCGGCCGCTCACGAGATGTTGCATGTCGCCTACCACAAGCTCACCGACACCGAGACAACCGCAGTTAACGCCTTGCTCGATCAAGAATTACCCAAGCACAAAGACGACTCTCATCTAACCGGCATTCTTGACATGTTGAAAGAGAAAAAGGCCGGCGACACCGAAACGATGTACAGTGAGCTTCATTCAAAATTTGGTGTCGAATATGCCGATTTAGTGCCGGGACTGGAAGAGCATTACAAACTCTATTTTGTCGATCGATCGGAAGTGGTCCGACTTTACCAAGAAGGTGGGTTTAATAGCCGCGTCCGCCGAATCGACCAGCTAAATGCGGAAGGATTAGCGATGGAAGCAAAAATCAACACTCTCGATAGTACGCTTCGTTCTCTGCAGGCGGCTGGCGTGGCCAATGAGGATGTCGATGCGTTTAATGTCAAAGTAAATCAGGTCAACAGTTTAATAAGACAGTACAACGCTAAAGCCGCCGAGTCGCAAAAACTCTTTGCCGAGGTCGAAACTTTTTATCGCTACTTCAACCCCAACTACCAATCGCCAGCAGCCAAAACCGAGCAGTAATTAGTAACTACTCGACAGTAACGGCGGTGCCGTAACAAAGCACTTCGGTCACTCCGGACATAACATCGTTGGCATCGTAACGGACAGCAATGATGGCGTTAGCGCCCATCTCCTCGGCGTGACGAACCATAATTTCGTAAGCTTCGGCCCGGGTTTTCTCGCAAAGCTCGGTAAATAAAGTGATGTTACCGCCGAGAATGGTTTGCAACGAACCGCCGATCGACCCGAAAATTGAGCGTGACCGAACGGTGACCCCGCGGACTAGCCCTAAGTTTTTAGCAATCTTCTGACCCGGTAATTCAAATGCAGTAGTAATATTTTGACGATCCATCTTGGTTACATTGTAGCACTTTTGTCTTTATGTAAAGGACGCTTTACAGTATAATTGTGTGACATGTCACACAATTTTTACCTACAGCAGAGCTACGGCAAATAATTGCGGCTTAGAATGGCAAGCGAAAAGGTCCTAGTGATTTCCGATCTTCATCTGACGAAAAAATTTTCGCCGGCTAAATTTGATTTGCTCAAAAAAGTCATTGCCGATTGCGATCAGCTGATAATAAACGGGGATTTCTGGGAAGGGTTCGGCCTGTCGCTGAAAGACTTTATGAGTTCGAGCTGGAAACAATTGTTTCCGTTACTAAAAGAGAAAAAGACAGTCTATTTATTCGGCAATCACGATCCAAGAGAAGCGGCTGATTACGGGCAATTCAGTGTACTGGCGACAAAGACTTACGAATTCTCTCAAAATAACATAGACTTTCATGTGGTTCACGGTGACTATTTCGATCCAACGCTAGATATGCGTCACCCAAATCTGCCGAAGCCGTTGTTACATCTAGGTGGTATCATCGAACGCTGGCTGATAAGTACTGTTGGTAGAAGTTACTTAAACATCTATCGAGCCAGTAATGAAAAAATGAAGAAATGGCATCGAAGCAACCTTACTAATAGGTGGTTGATCTGTGGCCATAGTCATTTAGCTGAACTTGACCCGAATACTAAATTTGCCAATTCCGGAATTTTTCTGCGGCCGGGAATTGCCAGCTATTTGACGGTCGAAAATGGGCAAATTGAGCTGAGGTATGTCTGATGGCTAGAGATTTCTACGAAGTTTTAGGGGTTTCGCGTTCTGCCAGCGAGCAAGAGATTAAAAAAGCCTACCGAAGTAAGGCCCATAAACTGCACCCTGATAAGGGCGGCGACAAAGCGGCCTTCCAGGAAATCAACGAGGCCTATCAAGTTTTGGGCGATAAAGATAAAAAGGCCCAGTACGACCAGTTTGGCTCGGTCGGGCGGGGATCGGGAGGTTTCGGTGGCGCTTCACAACAAGGCGGAGGTGGGTTCGGCGGTTTTGATGGTTTCAACGTTAATTTCGGCGGCGGCCAATCAGGCGGTTTCGGCTCAATTTTTGAAGATTTATTCGAATCAGCTTTTTCCCAGGTCCAAGTTCAGCTGGCTGTCTCTATCCCTCAAGCGGTGTTAGGCGATACCGTTCGTTTCAAGACTAATTTTGGTGATGAAATCGAACTGCGTATTCCACCCGCAACCACCGAAGGCCAGGCCTTTAAATTTCGTGGCAAAGGTCAATCTACCCGCCGTGGCCGCGGTGACCTGACGGTAGTCATTCACATCGACATCCCCCGCCGATTATCCCGCGAACAAAAAGAACTGTACGAACAGCTAAAGAGAATTAGTTAAAAAAAGCGCGACCACCGGGGGCAGTCGCGCAAGGGGAAGGGTCCGTTTCAAGCCGCTAGGCTCAGTACGTAGTCGATCACGTCCCCGGCGCCGTAGAGGCCGTCGGGTCCGAGTTGGTCTTGAAGGTGCTGGAGGAAACTGATGTCGTCTCCAGAGGTGATGAGTGTCGGCTCGCGCCGACCATCTTTTCTGAGCTGTCCCAGACCGATGGTGGCCATCAGTCCGTTGCAGACACACATGCGGCCGTCCGTATCTTCGAGTACACCACCCTTGTTCTCGAAGTCCTCCTTCGGTTCAGACGAACAGCGCCAGCCAAGGGTCTTGTTACCATGCTTGTCTTTCTTCCAGTAGGCTTCGCGAAGGTATCCGATGTCACAGATCCGGATGCGCTCGTCGTACACCTTCAGTTCCCAAAGCGTTCCCTTACGCATGACTACCTTAAACGGATAGCCAGTTGGGGAGGCCCTGAGGCTGGTGTGGACATCATAGTTTCCGTCCAAGCCGTCTCGAACGGATCGTTGCTTGATCTCGAGCAGGATCCCCGACTCTCGACTAAGCGAGAAGGCGGTGCCGATCTGAACGCCACAGGCGCCCAATTCAAACGCTCGTTGAAGCGCCTCGGGACTACATGATTCTCCGGCGATCCAGAAGGGCAGACCTAAGTTACGAAAATATCCGTAATCAGGGTTGTCCCCATTTTCCAGATCATAGATCGGCTCGCCCCGATCGTTGAGAGGAAAGTCTCCGCGCGGTCGAGCATTGTGTCCGCCCGCTCTATCACCCTCGACCACAAAGCCGTCGGGTGAAACGCCCTTCAGCTTTCGGAGGATGGCCCTAGCTGCCAGGGGCGTTGAGACGATGAAGAGACAAGGGGGCTTTTCGATCCCGAGCCGTTGAAAGTCTTGACGACTAATAACAGTTTTAGGATCAAACGTCATCTCGTAGGTTCCTGCGTCGAAACCGTCCCCACTCTTGACGTCGATCTTGTATGAAGCGATCTCCGACCGGTAAAAGTCGTCGATCATCTTCGGGAACTGGTGAGCTAATCCGGCCCCAACGGCGAAGAAGTCAACATTGGCCAGCATCGCCCCGAGAACCTCTAACAAGTGAGGTGCTTGGAGCTTCTCAAGCAAGTTGATTCCGATCAGTCCATCGTGGCCCTCTTTGGCCAGATAGACAGCCGCGAAGCTAGAAAAGATCAGGAGAGCTCGCATGAGCTCCTTCGGATCGTGATCGGGCATTGGAATAGATTTGTACTGCTTGTTTTGGTCTATCCCGCCTTCGTGGTAGTATCGGTCCCAGACCATTTGTCCCAGCTTGGGGATCGGGAAGTGCTCTAAGGCCCGACGAATCGAGCCGTCTTCATCCCCTTCCTGAAGTAGTCGGGGAATAACCAGTGCCGCTCCCGTACCTGACACAGTACCGGCTTGGCCGCGTAGTGACACTGCTCGAGCAAGCTTCCAGAAGCTCACTCCGACGCCCATGCCTCCTTGGAGGATCGGGGTATTGATCAATCTGTTAAGTTTCGTCAACCGCATCACCTCCTTAAGGTATGTGAGGGTATTTTAACTGCTGAAGCTCGTAAAAGATATGGATTTGACACCCGACACCGTTACTTGGATACTAATTGTAGGAGGAAACAAAACTGCAAACCGTACCCAGTTGGGATCTGTTCTTAACCATCTTTTTTATCGTTAGCATCGGCTATTCGTTTGTTCTGCAACGCGATAAAGTCGTTGTGACCCTGCTGGCGATTTATGTCGGCATCGTCATCGCCTCGGTTTTAGGTGGCCCGGCTCAACAGTTCTTCCAGGGCGACAAAACGGTTGGTAACCAACTCTTCATTAAAGCCAATACCTCGCCGTTTACCATTCAGGCCGGTTTGTTTTTCTTGACGACGGTTTTGGTTTCGATCCGTTCCGGCATCGGTAATCGCGGTTCATCCGGCGGTGGCAAGCTCTCAACCTTCGAGCTGGCGTTGTTTAGTTTTCTTAACTCGGCCTTAATCTTAACGGCCGTCTTTTCATTTATGGATCCGATTTCCAGAGCCGCTTTTGCGGAAAATTCCCGGATTGCTCGGGTCTTCATCGATCGTGAAATGTGGTGGACGGTGGCGCCGCTAATCGCCCTGATTGCCACCGGTGGCTTAGGCAAAAGCCGTTCGCAGGACTACTAAAATTAAACTCGTTACATTTCTGCTGAGCTACTAGCTCATTATTGACGGTCTATCTTTATTTGTCTCGTATACCTTTAAAGGTATACGAGACAGACATCATCACTCCTGCTTCTCTGTAAGTCAATGCAAAAATAAAGCCGGGCTCCGTCGTGAGACGAAGACCCGGCACTACGATGAGAACTGGTCGGCTTAGACCTCGGGTTTTGCCCTAAAGGCTCTAGCGAGCTTTACCTGGCCGCGAGGCAACACTTTCTTGGTGCAGCTCCCTCTGCAGCAGTGGCGCTTGTTGACCCGTAAAGACCGCTTCGAAATCCGACCGTTTGACATGAACCAATTCCTCCATAATAATCTCCCAACTTCCATACATTGGGCACTCTCAACTTACGCCAGTTACGCGGTTGGTCAAGAGAGAGGAAATAATACCATACTGTACTTAGACAGTCCAGCCCCAGTTCCCTGCAATAGCGACTTTTGCTACCCTGAAACCATGGCGGAGATCAAAAACGAACGACGGATTGCCGAGCTCGAGCGGGAGATCAGCCAGCTCAAAAGTCGGCTAACGACCGACGAGCTAACGAAAATCCTCAATCGCCGAGGGTTGATAGAAATTCTCCGACCGTGGGCGCGGGAAGTGGCTTATCAGCTGGCTAATCCTGATCGGCGCAAAGCCTTGATTGTGAGGGCACTGTCGCTAGTTTTTGCCGATATCGATCACTTCAAAAAAGTTAACGATACCTACGGACACCTAGCAGGTGACCTGGCCTTAAAATCTGTTGCCAAGATTCTGCGAGAGAATGTTCGAGAGATTGATATTGTCGGTCGTTACGGCGGCGAAGAAATGGTTCTTGGCCTAATTGGCGCCAATTTGAGTGACAGTAAAAAGATTGCCGAACACTTGCGCAAGAAAATCGCCGACACACCGATTAAATTTCGCGATCAGATGATAAAAGTCACCGCCAGTTTTGGGGTGGCGACCCTCTCGGCCGATTTGAATCTAGAAGAATTAATTAAGCACGCCGATGAGGCCCTTTACCGCGCCAAAAATTCCGGCCGCAACAAAGTGGTCACGGCCGGGTAAGGAATCTAGTCCCCTCTGCTTTTCAGCAGCGTGTTTTTTTCTGCCACTGCTGGTGAGTCAATGCGGACAATAGCCAGACTGTCCCACGCCAGCGCCGGACTCTTGGAGACCTCGTCAAAGTGACTAAGAGCTTTCTCGTCGCAAATCTCGACCGTATCCCCCTCAAAAGTAGGTAGAGAGTATACGGCCATTGGCACGTCGGATCGCCAGGTACTAATGCGATAATGCTTTGTCATAAACTGCCTCTCTTTGGGTGTGCTGTCTGATAAAATAATCAGCTGAAACACTATAGCAGTTCTGGACCTCTAATTAAATGTAGATAACCCCTTTTGTTTCGTAGGCTTGGCGAGTTGTCTTCTGCGGTGGGCTTGAGTGATCATTTCAAGACTGATTGTCTTGAAAGAAATTTTTCAACTTTTCGACGAATTTTATTCTTTCTTCTTTCGACACAAACTTTTTGTTGTCGTGATTCTGGTAGAGGTTGTCATCTTTGTATCTTGGGAAAACATGGACATGGAAATGCCAAACATCTTGTCCCCCTTCAGGTTCATTGTGTTGTCTCGTAGATATTCCATCGCATTGATAACTTTCCTTGATGGCAATTGCCATTTTCTTAGCGGTTTTGTAAACGTCCGCTAATTCACTATCGTCAATATCGTAAATGTTTTCAGAGTGCTTTTTGGGAACAACGATCACATGGCCCGGATTATTTACCCACCATTTCGGAGAAATGAATCCAAGTGTCGATTCATCCTCATAAACAATATCCTCTCGAGAGTTATATTCAGTCTCTTGACCCTGAGCTAACAAACAAAAAGGACACGAGTAATCTACAGGAGCGTGATTATGCATTCGCTAATAATAACAAATCGAACGGTATTTGCATGATTGGTTTAATTTCGAATCTAAAAATTTGATTATGAGACCAAAGATGAGTAGGCCCGGCGGGAATCGAACCCGCTACGCTCTCCTTAAAAGGGAGACGCTCTACCAATGAGCTACGAGCCTATAAAAAAGACGCAATATACCCTAATATTTTAGATTAATTTGCCCTAAAACTCAATTGCTCTATCCGGGATTATGGAGGTAATGAACCAAGTTAGCAGCGCGGATGTTTACTTAAGATAAATGGGGCCCCGCACAAGGCGGGGCCGGGAGACAACACCGAGCCCGGAATAGAAGCTTCTCGAATGCTTCGGTGCTGGAAGCGCGGGCAAGGACCACGCCGCCCAATAACGATGTTCGTGAAGAACCCAATAGCGTTTCCGCTATCCCTCAGGGCAGCTGGAGCGAACACAGCTCATCGCTACATTGAGATAATAGAGTATTCCCGAATAATATCAACGGTTCTCTCGCTATTTCGGTTTTTGGAGGTGGTTGAAGGCACTGGTCGCGGCGACGGCACCCATGGCGGCGGCGGTGATATCTTGTTTGAAATGCCCAAAGAAGTTGGTGGCGTCGCCAGCGGCCAAGACACCCTCGATATTCGTTTCCATCATATTGTTCACCGCGACATAGCCGTGTTGATCGAGCTTTACTCCCAACGATTCAACCAGCTTCATTTCTGGAATTGCGCCGATCTCAATAAACAGGCCATCGAGTTTCAGCTCCTGGTCGTTAGCGAGTTTGACGCCGGTCAAACGGGAGTCACCCAAAATCTCTTTGACTTGAGAGTTTGGCAAGACTTCCACTTTCGTACCAAGATACGGCTTGAGGCGTTCAGCATTGATCGGCTCGGGGTGCAACCCATCTCCCCGGACGATCATATAAATCTTTTCGGCGTACTGGACAGCCAAAAGTGCTCCCTTAACTGAAGCGTCACCGCTGCCGACGATGGCAATTGTTTTACCTTTGTAGAGCGGGCCGTCACAGGTAGTACAGTAATGGACGCCTTTGCCAAGAGAAAAATCATCTTCTTTTGGTAAGTTGAGCTTGCGCCGAGCGGCGCCGTGAGTAAAAATAACTGACCTGGCTTGATAACTCTGACCTGATTCGCCTGTTAACTCAAATCCCTCGTCGGTCTTAGTAATCTTCTCAATTTTATCGGCAATTACTTTAGCGCCCAATGCTTCAACTTGTTCCTTAACTTTTATGATTAGGTCATAGCCATCGATTTCTTTGAACCCCGGGTAGTTCTCGATCGTCCAGGCGGTCGAGGTGGCTCCACCGAGTTCGGCGCCGATAACAATCGTCGACAGCTCGTAGCGAGCCGTATAAAGAGCGGCACTAAGTCCCGCTATTCCGGAGCCGATGATTATTACATCTACCATGTTCTCTAACATACTCATATTTTGTCTCGCCAAGCAACCGGCGGACGAACCCATTGCAAAACTTGCTTTTGAGAAGCTTCGACCAATTTTTTCAGCGAGAGACGGGAAGCGTGAGGAGGCGTAATGGTGTTACGACGACGAGCGATGAGTGACTCGTAGCTAAAAAATTGGCACGAAGACCAAAACTGGAGTTCTGCAATGGGTTCGATAGATTTGTTACAATGTGGTCTAATGTCGAAAATGGTTCGCAATTCCATCTTCACGCTGATTATCCTGGCCTTAACGGCGGTGGGTTTGAGTTGGAATAAACGGATCGTTCGCTACGGCGATCCAGTTCAAATCAGCAATACGGTCCTTTCGGCCGAGGCCTTTAATGTCGATCAGCCGTTTTCACTAAAGGTTGAGTATGTCCAACAGCGTCTTAAGCTCGGGCAAACCCAGGAAATGAAGATAACTACCGTTGCTAATGCGAAGCTGGAAATCGTCACCGTTTACCCTAATGGTAGTGTCAACCATGCTCAAACTTTGCGAGCAACGGCAGACGAAACCGGTCGCTATAAACTAAAATTTAAACTCGATGATTTTGGCTATCTCGGTGTTTTTGAGACCAGGGTGCTGGCGCGGGCCAACAATCAAGAAGCCCGAAGTTCGGCTCGATTTGCCCTGCAGACCTGGACACCCGACGACAGTGCCATTAGCACTGACGGCTATGTTTACCCCTTAGTGCCGTAGAGCCAAGGAAAAAAATTTCCAAATCAAACGAAAAACTGCGAGCCATGACCCATCAAAAGCAGGTCAGCGAGTGGTTTTTCACCTCTCCCCGAAGGGAAGCGTGCGGGGTAGGGAGTGTGAGGGTGTAGGGGCTGCTTCGCAACTAAGCCCCTCACCCTCACAGAAAAGCCGCGACGCAGTCGCAACATTTTTGGCTTTGGCTGTTTGTCAAAGGCTAACGCTTCGCTTCGCTAACTGCACCAGTCTGGGTATCGATTGCAAAGCCAACGCCAAGTGGGCTGACGGGCACTTCTTTGATGATTTTTTTGGTCACTAAATCCTGCGGGCTGGCTGGGTAGCGACCAAACTGTTGCCGATATTTGGCGACAGCATCTTCCAGGAAGAAAGTCATCTCTAAATGCAGTAGCTGCTTGCCACTACGCTCACGAACGAAATCGTCTTTGGTCGTTTCGTGAACAGTTTTAAAAATTTGATAGGCCAGTTGGCGCTGATCAGCTTCCTTATAATAGATACCGGCAAAATATTGGGTAATCGGTGGGGCGTCTTTTTTGGTGGCGGCGATCTGAAATTCTTTGGCGGCCGAAACAAAATCCTTTTTGTAGATGTGATAAACCAGGCCGGTGTAATATGGCATCTCCCAACTGTCAGGCAAACTTTTCTTACCTTTCTCACCGAGCGCGATGGCCTCGTCAGGAAAGCCCTCGCCCGGCAAAATTATCAGCCCAGTTTGATAGGCCTGGACGAAACGCGGCGACAGATCGGTGACGACATTGAAAAGTTCGGCCAATTTTCGGTACTTGCCGTTGGGGGTGCCACCGCCGTAGTACTGAATCAGGGTCAGCCAATAGTAGTCGGCTAGAAATTCGGTCGAGCCGAAACTGACCGCCTTGGCCAAGCTTGGTGAGAGTGGTTGCGGCTCGATATAAACATTGTAATCAATGCCGATTAATTTCGGCGGCGTATAACGGCGCCATGAGTCGTAATTAATTTGAGCGACAAAACTCAGCCCCAAAAAAACAAAGACTGCCAGTAGGGTAAAGCGTTGGTAAGTCATCGGTTGTGACCCTTCGGCTCCGCTCAGGGTAAAAAAACTTGGGGTTTTTTTAGAACTCATCTTTGCGGAAGACCGCCACACCCAAGATCAACAAAAAGGCCGTGTAACCGACAAAGTAAAGCAAGATTAAGCCGACCTGGGTTCCGTCAGGCGACAGATTGAAGACAACATCATTGCGTAAATTAAACTTTTCTAAATTGGGAAACAGGTAGTAAACACCCTCTAAAATTCCGCGCATCACCGGTGAGGCCTTTTGGCTCAAGAGCCAAACCGTTGCCGAACCGTGACCGATGAGAGTAACACCAAAAGTGTAAATGGCGCTCGAAAGCGGTGAGGTGAACGAGCTAAACAACAAACTGACGGCGGTCAGGAGCCAGGCCTCGAGAATGATGGCGCCGACGGCAAAGTAGGCCGCGACGGGAACGCTGTGGGTTTTGGCGTAGAGGACGATCAGAAACATCGCCGCCATAATCAGCCCAGCGACCAAGATTGTCAGGCAAAGGCCAAAAAATTTACCCAAATAAAATGTCTCTCGCGAGACCGGTTTGCTCAAAACCAGGTAAATAGTTTTGCGCTCGACTTCTTTAAACACCAATTGAGTGCCGATGAAGTAGGTAATAATCAACAGGAAAACCAGCATTGCCGTCAAACTGAAATCTTGAATGACGCGGGCGTCTTGGCCGAGCGACACCGAACCGGCCAACAAGCTTGCGGCGATAACTAAAACGGCGAAGCCGACTAGTGAGTAGAGCAATTTATCGCGCAGAGTTTCCCGAAAGGTATTGAGCGTAATCGCCCAGAGGACTTTATATTTCATTGCGGATACTCCGAACAAACAACTCTTCGAGCGACTGCTTTGACGATTTAACCAATGCTTTCGGCGCGCCTTGAGCGATGATTCTGCCTTTATGTAAAATCGCCACTTCATCGCATATTTCTTCGACATCACTCAAGATATGGGAGGAAAAAAAGATTGTGGCGCCTGACTTTTTAAGCTTCAAAATCATCTGTTTGAAATCCAGTCGGCCGAGCGGATCCAAACCGTCGAGCGGCTCGTCCAGAATTAGTAGCTCGGGGTCGTTGATTTGAGCGACGGCAAAAGCCAGGCGTTGATGCATACCTTTGGAGAATTTGCGGACCGCTAACTCGGCGGCGTCTTGTAGGCCGACCTCTTTCAGGAGGGCTTTGATCTTTTTTGAGGCCAGTTCTTTATCGATTTCAAATAAATCAGCCACAAACTCCAAAACTTCCCGGGCTTTGAGGTGGTAATAAAATTGAGGATTCTCGTTCATAAAACCGATTTTTCGCTTCGCCTCTAACGAACCGGCCGGAAAACCGCCGATAGTGATGCGGCCCTTGTCGGCAAACAGTAAGCCAGCGATCAACTTAACCGTCGTGGTTTTACCGGCGCCGTTGGGGCCGATTAAACCGAAGACTTGGCCCTTTTTGACCGTCAGCGACAAGTTGTTCACAACTGTTACTTCGTCGGTTCTCTGGTAGAATTGTTTGGTCAGGTTGCGAATTGTCAGCATTAATCTTTTTTAACCCAAAAATCTACTCAAGTCAAAGAGCAAAGATGCACAAACTTATTGCCGTGGTCGGTCCAACTGGTTCAGGTAAAACCAAATTAGCCGTTGAGCTGGCCAAAAAATTTAACGGCGTCATCATCTCGGCCGATTCTCGCCAGGTTTATCGGGGGTTGGATATTGGGACGAATAAAGAAGGTAAAGTTGGAAAATGGGGGCAGTATCAGGCCCGAATTGTTGATGGAGTCCCGCAATTACTGATCGATATCGTCGACCCGGGCGAACTCTTCACCCTCAACGATTGGCTTTCCAAAGCGCGTTATCTATTAGAACAGATATGGGATCAAGGCCAGTTGCCGATTGTGGTTGGGGGGACAGGGCTGTATGTGACGGCGCTACTGGAGGGCTATCAGCCAGGCGGCGGGCGGTTCGCTAAAAATAATCAGCCAATTGATTTCAAATCGTTAATTTTAATGCCAGATGTTGATAGGGAAGTATTAAACCAAAAATCCGATGCGAGATTTGTCAGTATTTTCGACGCCCTGGTAGCGGAGACAGAAAAATTACTTTCCAGCGGCGTTTCGGGCGACTGGCTGGATAAAATCGGTCTCGACTACCGATATGCGGTATACCACATTCGAGGGCAGTTGAGCAGGGAAGAAGCGATTGAGCAATTTCAAGCGGCCAGTCGGGCCTATATCCGTCGCCAACTGACCTGGTGGCGCCATCACGGCCAACCCCAAGAAGTTGAAAATCAAAGCACTGCAAAGAAGCTAATAAAGCAATTTTTACTGTAGTCTAAGGGCGCGACAATCGTCGCGCCCCCGGTGAAGATGCGCTCGGCAGAGCCCCGGTCAGGCTGTCAAATAATGATAGCCACCGCACGGGTAATACCGAGTTAAGTTTTATTCGTGTCCGCAAACAATTTTAACTACATTTCCTTGAAAATCAAGCTAAAACCGCTAGATTAAGTAAATGGAAGGGAGGGGATTCTGAGGTGTCCGATGTGCGGAGGTGATTTTGACAATGTCAACTTAAAGACGGTTGGCGGAAGCGGCACTTGGGCTAAGCACTGTAATCAATGCGGCGGTTTTTGGTTTGAGCGCCAACCAACCGAGTATTTATCGCTCGACTCCATCAACAATGTTGATGTTCCTACTCCCAATTACTCGCTCAAGAACATGGATTTAGTTTGCTCTAACGACAATTCTCTTTTGGCGCTTGTCGAAAGCGACGATCTGCCAGCCGGCACCCAATACTGGCGCTGTCCCGATTGCGAGGGCACTTTTTACCCTAAGGGTCAGTTGGCGATGATGACGCATCATCATCACGATGTCCACGGCGAACATATCGCCGGACTGGTTTCGGCTCGGTCACGAACAACTTTGGCAATTCTATTGGTGGCAGTCGGTGCGGTCGTGACCAACGTCGCGGTCCAGCACTCTGCAAGTTTGTCTGCCGCGGGCGAGCAAGTGCTACCATCCAGCGGACCAAATATTCTGACGCTTTTACTTTTAGGTATTACTTATCTGGCCGGAACAATTCTGGCAGTTTTGGGGCGAAAAGTCCCAATCGTCTTGGTTGGCTGGAGCGTGATAATAATTTGTTTGATTGGATTTTCCGTTATAATTTTTGGACCTTAGCCAATGGCTCTGGCTAAAATTCCTTCGGCCAATGTCGCTGGCGTTGGGGCTGTCGCTGTTCAAGTCGAGGTTGATGTCACTGACGGCCTGCCTGGTTTTACGATTGTTGGCTTGGCTGACAAAGCGGTCGAGCAATCGCGCGAGCGGATTCGTTCAGCACTCAAAAATACCGGCTTTAGTTTTCCGTTGTCGCGTATTACTGTCCATCTGGCGCCGTCAGATTATAAAAAAAGCGGTCTGCATTTCGACCTGCCGATGGCGCTGGGGATCCTTTTGGCTGACAAACAAATCAAGCCGACCGACAAACTTAAGAACACCCTCTTTATCGGCGGGATTTCACTCGACGGTGGCCTGCAACCGATTCACGGTACCTTAGTTTTGGTCGAATGGGCCAAGCAAAATGGTTTTGAAACCGTCGTTTTGCCGGCGGCTAATTTGAACGAGGCGCGGCTGATTACGGGAATAAACATAATTGGCGCCGACCATTTTAATCAGGTGATTGATTGGCTGGCTGATAAATTCAGTGGCGTAGAGGGTGCCGATAATAATTTCACTGGAAGTGAAAATCTCGACATGGACTGGCTCCAAATCCAGGGACAGGAACGAGCCAAACGCGCGGCCGTCGTGGCCGCTAGCGGCGGGCACAACATTCTTCTCGAGGGTCCACCGGGCGCCGGCAAAACTCTCCTCGCCCGCGGTTTGCGAGCACTACTACCAAAGTTAGTTGGCGACGAGTTGATTGATGTCGTCAAAATCCACAGCGTTGCTGGCGCCTTAAAACCGCATCAACCGATCGACACCATCAGCCGGCCGTTTCGCAACCCTCACCACACTGCCAGCCCGGTTGCAATTGTCGGCGGCGGGACGACGGTGCGACCGGGCGAGATTTCGTTGGCCCATCGCGGCGTTTTATTTCTCGACGAACTGCCGGAATTTCCCCGCTCGGTTTTAGAGGCCTTGCGCCAGCCGCTGGAAGACGGCGAGATCCATGTCTCCCGCGCTAATCAAGCCGTTACTTTTCCCGCTCGTTTTCAACTCGTGGCGACGATGAACCCCTGTCCCTGCGGTTGGCTGGACTCCGGCGTCAAAGATTGCATTTGCAGTCCGTTTCAGATTAACGCTTACCGCAAACGGGTCAGCGGCCCGATTATCGATCGAATCGACTTATACCTCCGAGTGCCCGCGGTCAAAATCGCCGAAATGCAAAAAGAGCCAAACGACCAAAGCGAACTAACCGGTTTACGCTCGTTAATATCGCGAACCCGTGATATTCAGTATCGGCGCAATAAAAAGCGCTTGAATCACGAACTTAAAAGCGGGGAGTTGCGTACCAAAATCGGTTTGACGCCGGAAGCGGAAAAGTTGCTTCAGCAAGCGGCCGAGAAGTTTGTCATCACCGGTCGCGGTTACCATCGATTATTGAAAGTGTCGCGGACGATCGCCGATTTGGCCGAAGCCGAATTTGTAACGCCGTCGCATGTCGCCGAAGCACTTCAGTACCGCTTCAGCGAGAGTACTCGCTGAAGTAACTCAAAACTCAAAGGTCAAAAGTCAAAAGTTTTGAAAATTGTAATCTCGGTGATTTGAGTTTGTTTGGGATTTGGTGCTTGGGATTTGGGGTTTGCTTACGACTGAAGTCGTAAGGCCCAGTAGATCCAGTCGCCGAATTGGTTGAGATACGGCGATTTTTGGTCAAAAATAACTGCCGTCACTAGTAGGGCAGCAATAACGACGATACTAACCGCAGTCTTGCGCAGGGCTCGATCGCCCCTCGAGTACCCTCGGGGTGACCCTGAGCTGGTCGAAGGGCTGGAAGGCTTAGGACGAGATATTGGAGCCGGAACAACGGCCGACTCGGGTTTCTGAAATGTCTCGATTTGGGAGCTTTCACCGAAAGAAACGACCGCTCCTTGGGCAACTTGTTGGAGCTGTTGTTTCTTGGCAATTAGCTTTTGGAGGTTTTGTTTCTTCTTTTTACTCATTTGGGAGTATCTTAAGTCCTTTCACTCCTTTACACAACCCCGTCTCAACGGTAGAATAATTTCATTGCGGGTATCGTATAACGGTATTATGCCACGTTGCCAACGTGGAGTCGCGGGTTCGACTCCCGCTACCCGCTCCAATGTCAGACAACCAGAAAAAGCTTATTGAACTTGCCCGGAGTCTGCTTGGCAAGCTGTATAAATATGGGGCAAAATTGGAGGAAGCGCCGGAAAGTTTTGATTGCTCAAGTTTCGTTCAGTATCTCTACAAACAAATTGGGTTTGACCTGCCCCGAACAGCGCTGGCTCAAGCTTCAATCGGTGAGGTGGTGGCTCCGGGTAAAGAGAAACTCCAGCCAGGCGACTTACTTTTCTTCAAGGGCGGTTGGGGGCATTACAACCCGGAATTTCCCGATGGAATTGGTCATGTTGGAATTTATATTGGCGAGGATAAAGTTATTGACGCTCGCTCGGACGGGAAAGAGGGTGGAAGCGTAATTGAAGAGCCAGTAATAAACTTTGTTGACCGACCGGATTTCGTGGTTACCAAAAGAATCATCTAAAATAGTCTCGATAATTGGGCATGCTCCAGGTATAATACAATCGTTCGGCCAGATGCCCGAGTGGTTAGGGAGCGGTCTGCAAAACCGCGTACAGGGGTCCGATTCCCCTTCTGGCCTCAAAATGTTTCAGATTGTGCTTAACGGTCAAAAAATTAGAGCGACCGAGTTTAAATATCCGTGCCTTATTCATGGCAAACAAGGCTCGGGAGCTTCACAATTTACAATTTTCCTTGCGTCAGATCTATTAAGGCTGGGCAGGGAGGTTATATTTTTTAGTGCCTTTCCTGCCGGCAAGGCAAATCTTCTTGACCAGTTAGGAGACGCCTCTACAAAAGTGATGCTTCCCGAGTCTGGTAACGAAGAGGCCTTCATAGAGGCGCTTAACAAAGCTAGCGGGGATTCGTTGGCTGTAGTTAAGAATATCGAGGAGTACAGCAGACAGTTGATGCAGAAAGTTGTCGGTTATGAAAATATCGTCCTTTCCGGGGATTTTGATTTGTTTAAGCACACCGATATCCTACCAGAAGCCCAAATACGCATAATGTTTTCAGCTGTGAATCTACCAGGATTTCCTCGGCAGCTTCCCGCGCTCGACAAATATGAGGGGTTCCTAGCCAGTAACGCTTCGTCGGGTAGGGTTTCTCTCGCGGTTGGCGAGGGAGAGTAGGCTTCTCTCGAACAGCCAGAATTTTGTATTTCAAGGTTGACCACTAGCTCTGCCGGTGGTAGCATATCTCCTACATGGCTAATATTTTGCAAGTGGGCCAAGTGGTATCCGGGATTCTATTGATCCTGTCGATCCTACTTCAGCACCGGGGAACCGGACTTGGCGGCGCATTTGGGGGCGAAGGCGTTAGCTACCGTAGTCGAAGAGGCGTTGAACAGCTGTTATTTCGCGGCACGATTTTGTTGGCGGCGATTTTTCTGGTTTGTTCGGTGGCGCAACTCTTCGTCTAGCCCAATATGTCACTACCCGATTTTTGGGCTGATATATTCAAAAAACCTTGGCGTCGGCTCGGCCGAATCATTGCCAAGCACGAAAAAGTGCTCTTAGCGATTTTAGCGGTCGTTATTTTAATTAGCGGCGGTTTTTGGTATCGGCAATTCTCCCAAAAGGATGCCAGCCAGCCGACTATCGGCGGCACTTATGTTGAGGGGATCGTGTTCGATTCCGACAAAAAAGAGCTCAATCAAATTACGATGCGGCTGACTAAAGCCGGATTGCTCGGTTTTTCCGCCGAGGGTAATTTGGAGCCGCAGTTGGCCGAGAAGTGGTCGACGAATGACACTAAAACGGAATTCCGGCTGACGCTGGAGGCGAACATTGATCGCGGGGAAATTGTTGACGCTCTCCAACAAAGAAGCGATCTGCTCGGCAATGTCGATGTTAAAGCCGATGCCGAACGCGATATCATCCTGACCGTGACCGAAGCTAGCCCGAGCCTGCCATTACTTTTAACTCGACCGATGTTTGATTACGGACCGTATAAACTCGGTAAAGCCAACGACCAAACGACCGTTTTCTCCCGCAACACCCGCAAAGGAGCGCTGGCCGCCTACATCAATAAAATTATTATTCATACTTACCCAAACAACGATGAGCTGAAAGATGCCCTGGTTCGCAACCGAATTGACGGGGCGGTTTTGCCTTCGAGCAACGAGACGATCAAAAAGTACCAACGAATTGAGATTGGTCTCAACCGCTATTACGCCGTCATGTTCAACATCAATAAAGTGCCGTTTCGGGATGTTGGTTTGCGCCAGAGCTTAATCAATAGTACTGGCGCTAGTGCTCAACCGTTCAGTCTGACGGCGCCAGATCAAGAGCCGTACAAGAGCTTGAGCCAAGAATTGGTGACGAAATGGCAAGCGCTGGGTGCTAAAGTCGAACTTGATTTGCGGCCGCTGGAAGAAGTGACTGGCTCGATCGGCCCGACTCGCAACTTCCAGGCCTTGCTCATCGGGATCGATTACGGTGCGGAGCTCGATCCTTACTACATCTGGCATTCAACTCAAGTTCGAGCAACTGGCAACAATGTCACCGGCGTTCGGGAAGAGGCGGTGGATAAACTGGTTGACCAAATCCGTTCGACGCTTGATGTTAGCGACCGAGAAGATTTGATCGTCCAACTTCACCAATTACTAGCGACCAAGGGTGTGGCCTTGATTCTTCAGGGCGAAAAAGTGGAATATTACCTATCAAACAAAATCCATTTTGTCGCCCCAACTTTGCCAAAATCCTCGGCTGACCGATTCCTCTTAGCCGCCCAGTGGTCAGTGAAGTAGTGAAATTACCGCCTGTAACGGGTATGATATAGATTGGATTGGCCTGGGTGGTGGAATGGCAGACACGCTGGATTCAGGTTCCAGTGCTCGCAAGAGTGTGGAGGTTCGACTCCTCTTCCAGGCACATATGAAACCACTAGGGAGGGTGTGTTGCGATTGGACTCCAGAATTAGCGTATGCGATTGGATTGATAGTGACGGATGGGAGTTTATATAATGATGGACGACATCTAAACCTTACATCTAAAGATCTTGAGCAAATAAAAACTTTCGCGAGTATTCTGGGGCTAAAAAATAAAATCGGCAAAAAAGCCAGTGGCAGTAACAAGTCTAAGGATTATTATAATTTTCAGTTCGGAGACGTCAACTTCTATCGCTTTCTTGTCTCGATTGGGGTGACTCCAAATAAAACTAAGACGATCGGATCGGTAGATATTCCGAAGCGATACTTTCGCGATTTCTTGAGAGGTCACTTCGATGGGGACGGGTGCACGTATTCGTACTACGATCCTCGTTGGCGCAAGAGCTTCCTGCTTTACTTAAATTTTATATCTGCAAGCAAAAAACACATGGTATGGATTTGTAAGGAGATAGCTAGCAATGCAGGGGTTCAGGGAAGGGTTACGCGCTCTGGCGCAAGTATTTTTCAGGTGCGCTTTGCAAAATACGATTCGATGAAATTATTTAGATTCATTTATTACAAACCCGAGCTACCCTGTTTGACTAGAAAGAGGCTAAAGTTTACCGAGGCAGTAACGCGTGCAACCCTAGCTACGGAGTCGACTACGCAGTATAATTACACGTGATTTGCCCAGGTGGAGAAATCGGTAAACTCGCAGCCTTGAGGTGGCTGTGCTCGAAAGAGCTTGGAGGTTCAAGTCCTCTCCTGGGCACCACGTAGTAACTTGTTCGGAAATGACTGCTCCGCGAGGGTGCGGCGGATCTTTACCCAGCACCAGTAGTAACTTTTGGGCTGAGTGATACGATGATGAAACAGAATGAAAGAGTTGGATTTGGTTGCTTATATCAAGGAACAGCTTGGCTCCAAGCAAACCGTTCAGGCGGTTATTACCTCCTTGGAAGCCGAGGGCTATAACCAAGAACAGATTGATGCGGCATTTCGGCTGGCTCTCCATCCCGCAAGTAGCATTAACGGCGGCGGGGCAATTGGAAGCTCCGAGCCCAAAAAGGCCCTCTTCAATTTTAGTCATTTCGACTTAACACGCGCCTTTCTTTTTCTTGGCTCAATTCTAGTGCTCGTCGCCCTGATCATCGTTATTTATTCGCAGTGGGCGACCGTCACGCCTTTGGTGCGTATTTCCTTTTTGGCTCTGCCGATGCTGGCCTTGTATCTAACGGCCGGGTACTTAGCAAAAAAGCCCAACTACAGTGATGCCTTTCGAATCTGCTTGGCGACGGCTAGCTTGATGCTGCCTTTTACCATCGGCACTCTTCTTTATCAAACCGGCATTCTACCGACGATCGGCGAGCTCCTCTTTTTCTGCTCGGCCGCCAGCGCCTTAATTATCTACATTCTCTTTGAATACATCTTCAAACAAACCTATCTCTCGTTTTTGACGGTGACCGCTTTCGCTGTGGCCTTGGTCTCGTTACTGACGACTTTGGCGCTCGATATCCTACCGACACTCTGGATAATGCTGATCGCCTCGGCCCTCGTCGCGGCCTGGGGAATATTTTTAGCCAGCCGGCAAAGGTCGGGCTGCAGTATTTACATTACCGTTGGGACAATCGCCACCCTCGTCCTACTGCCAGCCAGCACTCTAACCACCCTCGGTCAAAACGCCGGCATTTCCTATCAGTCGTCGCTCGTTATTGTGGCCGGCTTTGGTTTGCTCAACCTGGCCGTTGCCTCGTTCTATAATGTTTGTCGAGGCCTCTGGCAGCCGGAGGTTTTTTATCGCATCAAACGCTTACTGGAAGAGACAGCCATTCTGGTGATTCTGACGCCGTTGTTGATTTTGGGCTTTCAAGAAGATGCCTACATCTTCGTGGCTTTGGCTTTCAGCTTGGGCTTCGTCCTGCTACGAACCCAAGTGGCGATTTCTAGCTTGGCCACTTTTGGGGCAATAGGCACAGTCATCAGCGTTATTGCCATCTCTAGCCAATTCTTTGCCGATTCGATCGGTTGGCCGATCATTGTTTTTCTGGCCGGCTTCGTCGCTATCGGCTTGGGTTTACTAATTCGAAAAATGACGGTCTTCAATCGATTCAACACTCAAGCGACGCTGCGGCTGGGCTTGGGGCAGGATCCGGCTTTTGAGTCGCGAGGCCATACCTTCGCCTGGGCCAAGACTCTGGGGGCGCTACTACTAATCTTACTGCTGTTCCAATTTGTGGCAGCATCGCTGACGGGGCTTAGCGGTAATCGCAATTTCGATTCACCAACAAAGACCCCGACTGAGCCGTATCAAGAGCGAGTCCCCGCTTCATCTAGTAGTGTTGAGGAGGCGATCGGTGATTAAATTTAAGGGGCCGTTATCTCTCCTGGCAATAGTTCTGGTGGCGATCGGCTTAATCGTCGCCGTTTCGGTTTGGCTGGCCAATATCGAAGGCGGCGTTAGTTTTACGGCCACGCCACTTACCCTTACGAATACAAATTCCCAGCCGGGAATATTGGCTCAACAGTCAACCTCGTTAAATTGGCTCGATCCAACTAGCGGTCAGAGCGTCAAAAAAATAACGGTCGAAGGCTTGAACGATGTCTCGACGGTTACTTACGATACGACCAGCACTAATCAGGAAATCTACAAAGTTTCTTCCGATGGCAAGTACCTGGCGTTAGCTAGCCCGACAACGACCGTTCTCTACGGTTATCCCTACTCGAAAACAAATACGGTCGAGGCGACGATCGTAATCGTCGATCTAGCCAGCGGTGAGGCTCAAACAGTCGTCAAATTCGATCCCAAAACGGCGCTGGTGGATATCGCCTGGGATTTTTCCAACCCTGATGTGATTGGCTTTGCCACCGTCTCTAAAGCCAGCTTGAGTAACCGTTACGAGGTATTACCGATGATGATGCTTTACCCGGGCCCAGCTACCAATTTGGGTAAATTACACCTAACACGACTGGATTTACGGACCGCTCAATCAAAAAGTACGGAATACGAATTAAGTAATGTCAACTACAATCCGCCCATGTTAATGGGCTTAAACGAGACCAAGTTTTGGCTGATCAACAACTCGCTGACTTCCGTTAGTGCTGAAGGCGCGGTCAGTCAGGAGAGCGACGTAGTTGCAACTTCTGCATACTACAACAGCGCCAATTTTGGCAATCTCGCCACCAACAACGATCATTCGGTGGTGGCGCTGACTGCGGACAACAAGATCGTCGTTTACTGGCTCAAGACTGGTCAAAAGCAGGAGCTTAATTTAGCCCAGACCAGTAGAAATATCCAGGTTACTAGCCTAGCGGTATCTAGGAGCGGTACCGAGATTGCTTTTGTTGGCCAAACTCTCAATTCAGGAGCGGCGCCAGTTTATGTCAGCCAAAGCCTTCTCTGGTATTACAACCTTGACACCGGTGTTAGCGAAGAGCTAATCACTTGGACCGACAGCCCAACATTTGGTGGGGTTAAACCCATTCAGGCCGATCAAATTAGTCGGTCGCTGGTTTGGTCGCCGGACGGTAAGCAGTTGGCGGCAATTTTGCCAAAAAGCGATTCCGCGAGTCCGCTGGCGCAATCAGAGCTGAAAATTTTCACGATTGGAACAAACGGTCGGACAGCCACGGTAGACTTGGGAGCTGTCAGCACTCGACTGATTCGCTGGCAGTAGCCACTTCTGTTTGTTACACTATTACGAATGAGAAGGTGGGCTAAAGTACTAGCGTGGACAGGCGTCAGTCTGGTTGGGCTGGGCGTACTTTTATTCGTCCTCGGCCCGGCTCTTTTTGCTAGCATCGCCTACCCGCTACCTCAAGAGTATCAACAAACTGTTTGCGATGAAGCCAAGAACTTCAATGTTGAGCCAAAACTTCTGGCCGGACTGATCTTTACCGAGAGTCGCTGGATTCCGACCGCCCAATCTGGTGCCGGCGCCCAAGGATTGACTCAATTTATTTCCGGTACGGCTATATCAGTGGCGAAGCACTTGGAGGTCAGCCCATTTCAGCCCAGCGACCTTAAAACTAATCCGAAGATGGCGATCAGATTCGGGGCTTACTATCTGGGCGATTTAGTTAATCGGCGTTACGGCGGCAATAAAATCAAGGCCTTGATCGCCTATAACGGCGGTGGCGGCGCTGTCATCGGCTACGAACAGGGCTATCCGTTCAAAGGGACGCTGGCTTACGCCAATAAAGTAATAGCCGTTGGTGATATGTATGCAAATATCTACGGCGACTGGTGCAACCGGGCCGAGTTGCCTAATCTGTCGGCCAAAGCCCAAAACCCCACCGATCTGTTGACGACCATCAACATCGGCGATTTCTGGAAAGGACTCTTGAGTAGCGAAGCGGTCACGAATGATGGTCAGGCAGATACCACCAATGATTCAAAGAGCTTTGATTTCGGCTCGTTTTGGCAAAGACTTATTAATAATTGATGCAATTGGACGAGGTTAGAAAAAGTTTTGTCGACTACTTTACCGACCTTGGTTATTTACGGCAAGACGAATCAAGCTTAATTCCTCGTAACGACCCGTCGGTCCTCTTTACTACCGCCGGAATGCAACAGTTCAAGGATTTTTACGCCTCGCCGCTTGATGCTCCGGCCAAATCGGTCGTCACCATTCAACCAGTCTTTCGCACCAGCGATATTAGCGAAGTCGGCGACGCCACTCACCTGACAATGTTCGAGATGCTGGGCAATTTTCGTTTCGGCGAATCTTCGTCAATGAAAATGAAGGAGACGGCGATCAAAGAGGCCTGGAACTTTATCCATAAAAAACTTGGGGTTGTGAAAGAGCGGGTGTCAGCAACAGTTTTTAAGGGCGATAAATTAACTCCCGGCGATACCGAGTCAGAAGGAATCTGGCAGATGCTGGGCATTGAAGTTAAGCGGATGGGTCGCGACGATAACTTTTGGGGACCGGCTGGCGACGACGGCCCGTGCGGTCCGTGTAGTGAAATATATATCGACGGGATTGAAGTTTGGAACCTCGTTTTTACTGAATATTTTAAGAGTCGAGACGGAAAGTTTACTAGACTGCCGCAAGCAGGCCTTGATACTGGCTCGGGTCTAGAGCGATTGGCGGCTACCTTACAAAGCCATCGATCAGTCTGGGCGATTGAGCCGTTTGCTAATTGGGTCGAATCAATCGATCGCTCGCGCGAATACGAGAGCAAGATTATCGTTGATCATTTGCGGGCGATAATATTTCTCATCAGCGAAGGGATAATGCCAGCCAACAAAGGCCGGGATTACATCTTGCGCCGCCTGATTCGTAAGATTGTCTTCTTAGAGCGTCGGGCTGCTATCAAGGCCGACTTAGAAAAAATCATCGGTGAGATTCACGCCTACTACGCACCGTCCTACACCCTGACCGATCCCGTCAAAATCGTCAAAATTTTTGCTGACGAACAAGCCCAATTTGAGAAAAACTTGGCTCGAGCGATTGGGCACTTGGATCGCTGGGTAACTAGTCAAACCAGCCAACCGTCAAGCGAAGAGATTACGAAGTTGGCTTTTTATTTATTTGAGTCGTTCGGTTTCCCCAAAGAATTACTGCTAGAACACCTGATAGATTTGGGCTGGGAGTTTGATACCGACTTGTTCGCCAAGCTGTTTGCGACTCATCAAGAAATTTCTCGCCAGGGCTCGGAGGGTTTGTTCAAAGGCGGTTTGGCGGATCACGACGAACAGACCATTAAACATCACACCGCTCATCACTTACTATTGGCGGCATTGCGCCAAGTATTGGGTGATTCAGTTGTCCAAAAAGGCTCGAATGTCACCAGCGAAAGACTGCGCCTAGATTTTAACTACGACCGAAAATTGACCGACGACGAACTCAAGAAAGTGGAAGATATTGTGAACGACCAGATTGCCGCCGACTTGCCGGTCGTGAAACAGGAAATGTCCAAAGACGAAGCCCTGCAATCCGGCGCCCTAGCGGAATTCGGCCAAAAATATGGCGATACAGTTTCTGTTTACACTATTGGAAACTTTTCCAAGGAGCTCTGCGGCGGCCCGCACATAGAAAAAACCGGCCTGCTCGGCCGGTTCGAAATCCTCAAAGAGGAAGCCTCCTCCCAGGGCGTCCGTCGCATCAAAGCCCGAGTTAGTTAGTGTCCGATTTTTCCGGATCGGTTTTTCCGAGTCTCTCGGCTTCCTTAAGAGATTCTTCAATGTCTCTCTGAACCTCATCGAAATTCTGCGGACGATCACTATCTAGTTCGTTTTGGGCAATTCTTTCTGCAGCCTGTTTAGCTCGTACATATAAACCAGCGTATAATAGGTTGTCGGGAAGCTCGTCAATCAGATTGTGGATTTCCTCGAGAGCATCGCCCTTCATACCGGCGAGCGCCTGTAGCTCGTAGCATTTTAGCTGTAACTCAAGGTTCTGAATATTTCGGTCGTTCCCCGAAAAAGAGTTTACGACCTGTTCGCCGGCCGCTTGATAAGTCGTATAAAGTTCAACGGTTAATTCTTCGCCTTGCTCAACCCGAGCTCTAATTTCGACCATTGCCCAGGTCTCGACAAACTCTCCGCTATGAGCAACTTCTAATCTTGTTTCATCACCTGTTTGAGGGGTAACAAAATCCTCGGGGCGAGATTCGCCCGTAACTGGTTCTCTCGGCTCCCTTTCCATGTCGTCCATAGTGTGACTTTACAACATTTAGTGAATTGCGCATAACGGTTTGTATCTGGTAATCTGAAAGGATAAATGGGGCTGTTTGGGGGGCGCAAAAAACAGAATAATTGGGCGATTAGTCTCGACATCGGGACGGAGTTTGTTAAAACCCTGGTTTTTGAGGTCATTGACGGCGAGGGTCATATCCGTGGCGTCGGCCGGGCTCGCCAAAAACTTTCTGACATGCAGGGCGGCGGTATTACCGATATTCACGGTGTTGCCCAAAACTGCGAGAAAGCCATCGAAGAAGCAGCGACGATGGCCCAATTTCTACCTGACAAAGCTATTGTCGGTATCGCTGGTGAGTTGGTGAAAGGGGCGACGACAACCGTTAAAGTCACCCGAGCGAAACCCCAAACCCAAATTCAAGTTTCTGAGCTTCAAGATATCGTCAACCAAGTCCAAGCTCAGGCCTTCAGCCAGGCACGTAAAGAATTGGCGGAAGAAACGGGGTTGGAAGAGATAGACATTCAGCTGGTCAATGCCGCCATCGTTTCAGTTGTTATTGACGGCTACAAAGTTTCTAACCCGATGAGCTACCAGGGTAAAGAACTGTCGGTTGGGGTTTACAACGCTTTTGCGCCGATCGTCCAATTTGGCGCCTTGGAAACGGTTGTCCGAGAGCTGAATCTGGAGCTGTTGGCTATCGCCGCCGAACCGTACGCCGTGGCTCGCTGTATGAACGAGGAGTCGACCGATTTTGCCGCCACTTTTATTGATATTGGCGGCGGGACGACTGATATTGCCGTTGTGCGAAACGGCGGTGTTGATGGGACAAAAATGTTTGCCATCGGTGGCCGGGCTTTCACCAAACGAGTGGCCGCTGTTTTAGGCGAAACTTTTGCCAATGCCGAGGACGCCAAGATTGCTTACTCTTCTGGTACCCTCGACAAAGAAAAGGCCGAGTTGGTTCGTCAGGCCTTAAAGAACGATACTCAAGTTTGGCTGTCGGCTTTGCAAATATCGCTCGAAGATTTTGGCGAAGGCGACCTGTTGCCGTCGAAGATTTTACTCTGTGGCGGTGGAAGTAACTTGCCGGAGATCAAGGAAGTGCTGTCCGATCGGGAATGGTCGAAAGACTTGCCGTTCGCCCGGGCACCGGAAGTGCAGTTCATCAAGCCGAGCGATGTCGCCAATATGATCGATGAAACCAAAACTCTCAAAGATATTTCCCAGGTCACGCCGATGGCTTTAGGCAATGTCGCCTTAGACTTGATTGGCCAAACGAGTATGCTAGAGACACTGATGAAAAAAGCCCTGACCGGAGTGAAGCAAT
>ERZ1292632.381-Hain-H43-01um-R2-381-length-46420-cov-5_pt1 | contig 46420 bp, 63 predicted proteins | sample MGYA00564407_ERZ1292632 | MGnify/ENA primary metagenome ERZ1292632 (study PRJEB36523, sample SAMEA6512637) | groundwater metagenome | collected 2019-01-08 | study: AquaDiva: Metagenomics assemblies of 32 groundwater samples | reverse complement strand
TCGCTTCGGATAGAGGATGCGGATGAGGCGCTACGCGAGCAGCCGGACCTCTACTACCGCGCGGCGCTGCGGATCGCGCGGTTGGAGGCTCAGGTGGCCGCCGCCGAGATGAGCGCACGGGCGGCGGTTAATCGTACGACGCTGGCGCTGCGGCTGGCATCGGTAGATCGTCATGTACCTCGTGGTGAGGAGGAGATTGCGGCGCGCGCGCGGCAGGATTCTGAGGTGGATGCCGCCGAGCGACGGGTGGGAGAGCTACGCCGCCGGTTGTTCGCGGCACGGTCGTTGGAGGCTGCCTACGAGCAGAGACTGCGCTGTTTGGAGGTCCTGGGTCGCCGGTAAGTTATTGGTTTTTATGGTGTAATTAGTCCTTAGTCAGCGCCGATTTAGCTTGCTATGGGCGGGCTCTCTCGCTATGTTAAGACTATCGAAGCATGGAGGAGGCTGAAATGTTACTCAAGTTAATCCAGGACATCCGCAAGGAACTTGACGCGACTCGGACCCTCGAGCAGCGAGCGGAGGTTGCTCAACGCAACAATGAGTTCTACGCGGAACTTGAGAGACTATCCCGCGTCACTCCGGGAAATGTTTTGTCTGGAGAGAGCCCTGGAGGGAGAGAGCCAATGACCCATGCTTATCCGGTTAAAACCCAATGAGGTTTAAGATGACGGTAGTCAGGCGAATGGCTGTCACTTTTGAAAAGCGTGATTGGGGTTCTGGCAGAAAACATGGCGCGAACGGTCAAATTGTCGACATTTAGTAGATTTTCGCTCCACATTGCGTCGAATTTCTAATCGTCAAGCAAAGCGCCGGGAAATGTCTGGCGACGTTTTGCGGTGCTACTGAAATGGGTAACAACCGGATAAGCACGCAATGACCAATACTAGCAAGTTCGCCTCCCCCGGCGGCGGCCCTGGCTACCGACGAATGCTCGCTCGTCTGGGTCCCGCAGGCTACGACGCGCTTTGCGAAGATAGTTTGCTTCGAAAGACCGAGGCTTTGGCCGAGGCGCGGGCGGCGCGCGTTACGTGGGTAGCCCCCGAGCAGCGCGACCGTGCGTGGTATGATGACTACCCATTGCCCATGCTTGTCAAGGGGCGTGCACGTCGAAAGCGTTGAAGTATGCCTTCTCTTGTATAATGGGAGACATGCGGTGACCACTTACGTGACGCAGCGTGCTGAGGATCGGGCGGCAGGATTGCCACTTAATCGGTCTATGACCGAGGATCCCAAGAAGCGAGGAATTCCGCTCTTTCTTCAGGCGCAGAATACTCGTACGACTCATGAGCAGTGGGAGGCGTGGGTGGCAAGGTTGGCGACGCGCGGAGAGGCAGTACCACTGTTTCACGCTTCGTCTCCACGTGGCTCGCCTGAACTACTGAGCGTGTCTGGAAGGGACCTCGACATGCTAGAGGCTCAGTGCGTCGCCGAGAAGAAAGTCAAGACACATGCGCGGTTCGTAACGATGAAGAACAAGGTAGAACCTCCGGCGACAACCTTGCTCGATTGGCGCCCGCGCAGCGACAGCAAACGCCGAGTTTGCTTGTACGCCGACTTAGATAAACAGGGCACTGTCATGTCCGAAGGTCCAGAGCAGTCGGTTGTCAAGTGGGACAACGGCAACGAGTCCGTTGTAGTTAATGACTGGGTTGGCCCTATTCAGCACACCGCGCTTGCGCTTGCGGCGCCGCCCGTTTCGAAGTCCGAGCGCCGGGCGACTCGGCGGGGACAATCGCGCGAGTTGGGTTATAAGGGCCACGCGGTTGGGAGTAGGGTGGCGCAGATTCACGAGTGCTACGACCAGCGGGGGATGGACGCTGCGCTGGCGCTCGGCAAGGTCCTGGCGTACAATGAGGGCACCATACGGCGTCTAGCACTCAAGTGGTAGTTGTTGGTTAGCACGCTTGGGTTTGGCTATCGAGATTATCCGGCTCCGTCTCAAGTTGGCCCAAGGAGAAGAAGAGCGGCGATGAAAGACTTGTTCGCCGAGCCTAGTTTTCGACACCTGCCGCCGCTATCTCAAAGGCCGCGTGATCGTGATGAAGGTTAGTATCGAGGGCGACGAACTTAATCCGCGCCTCTACGACCGTGACAACGGCCAAGGTGCAGCCGCGCATGTAATTGAGCGGCTTCGGGCGCAATCGAAAGCAGTATAGATCGCGCTCGGGGGCCGTGATTACCAAGGTTTTTAACCAGAGGAAAGCGTGATGGAGTTGCAGCAGGCCTGGTAAGTAGATCGCCATAGCGGGCGCGATCATGACGTGTACCGGGTCAAGTTCACCGGAGACGAAACGCGGGCGCGAAAGAGATTTGCCAAGATTAAAGAAGACCTACGCCAAGGCGAGGTCAGACTTTGGGACGCGGACGGCAATCTGATCGATAGCACATGGGCTCCGCGTTTGCGGACGCGCTGGTGACGTTCAATTAGGAGAGGAAAGCGCACATGACATCGCAGGTGATTAGACACGGCGGCCTTAGCATGCAGGTTTGCGTACCATCCTGCATGACGGACGCCGAAGTTACGGCGTTTGCAAATCGTGAGGTGCTATGCGGCACTGAGAACGGTTGGCAAATTCGTCGCGATGGCGACAAGGCACTTAACGGCGATCCTGAACGTCAGAAATGCCAAACGCTAACCGATCATGTTCATATTGGGCTGGATGCGTAGCCCTCTTGTGCCCTGCCTACCGACAAATCACAGGAGACGACAATGCGAGTAAACATCTACGCCGAGGAAATGCCACCTGAGCCGCGCCTTGAGATCATCGAGAAGGAGATCGATGGGCACAAGTTCACCGCCCTGCGCATCTACCTGGAGCTTCCAGCATCGTACTATATTGGATCGCCTGGTCGCGCAAACGCTGGCGAGATCATCCCAGCTCGGATTGATGGCCCGAACGAGCCTCTGCAATTACAGGCCCCATTCATCCATCGGCCCGGCGATGATGATAGCAGCGCAATCACCTTCTGGGGCAAACGCGATCTGCGGGTGCTTCTGCGGAAGGCGCTCGAAATGCTCGATGCCCACTATGTCAAGCGCGATGCGCGTTGACCGCCGCAATACGTGAAGGAAATTGAAGATGGAAATTATGCTTTGGCTTTTGACTGGTTTTTGGGGTAGGGCTGGCATTTGGCGAACTTTCACGTGGCACGATAAGCCGCACCAGAAATGTCCAACGCCACGCGTCATCGCGACATGGGTCGCTGTTTCACCAGCGGGGCCTTTTCTCATCATTTTTGCTATTGGCGGCTTAATTGGCTGCGTCGTTGAATATCTACAAGACAACCCAAAAACTGACTCTTGGTGGACGCGCCTGCTTTGCCATAGTGGCGATGATGCGCGGCGCTGATGGCTAGGGGAGGGAACCGATGGGTGGGAGGAGGAATAAATTTCGCTTGTCTGGCGCGGCGGGTTCGCCTATCATGCGGCCTGCTCCACAAGGAGGGCGCGCCCTCCCTGCGGCGGTAGCGTGGGGCAACCACTTGGCCCCTAAGTAGTTTACCGAATATCCTGCGGGAGATAATCTGAGCCGTGGTCGAGCGAGTCAGGTCAACTAGGGCGGTCCCGAGGCAGAAGCGCGGCAGGGGGCGCCCGCGGGGCGGTCAGTCGGAGACCCGCAAGGTCGCGATCGCCCGCGCTAGGCTGGCCGGCAAACTGCCCGACGAGCTCCTGCTGGAGTGGGCGCGGACGGGGCGTATGGCCTACGCCGCCGCTGGGAGCGCCCGCACCCGCACGGTCGAGCTGGAGCCGTCGGACCGCATCGCGTGCGCCAAGGGCGCCGCCAACTTCTACAAGGCCCCCTACCAGGCCCGGCCGCAGGCGGGCGAGCAGCCGCCGGTCTACCGCATCGAGCTCGATGAGAAGATGGTGGCCGCGCTCGCCGCGCGCCAGCCCGAGAAGCTCGAGGTGCTCCGCGACGTGCTCCGCGCCCTCCGCGACGGCGGCGGCGGGGACCTGGCCCAGGTGGCTCGGGGGCTCGCTCCCACCCCGCCGAGTGACTCGGGCCGCTACGGGCGCATGCTCTCGGAGACCTCCGACGTCGGCGGCAGCGCGTGACCAAGCTGGTCAAACTCGATGAGCATTACTGGCCGAGTGGGGGATACGGGCACTGGTGCCCGGCCTGTCGCCAAGGCCACGAGATCAATACCGATCACCCGAACAGCAGCGGCGCGCGGTGGTCGTTCGACGGCGACGCGGCCCGCCCAACATTCAGTCCGAGCGTCAACATCCGGTGGGGGCGCTACGCCGACCCGAACTTTGTGCCGCCGCCCGACCACGACCCGAGCGGCGTCTGCCACTACACGATCACGCGCGGCATGATCGCATTCGCTGGGGACTGCACTCACGCCCTGCGCGGTCAGACTGTAGATCTGCCGGACATCCCGGACGGTAAGTATCCCACGAGCGCGCGACTCTAGGAAGCTAAGAGCGATCCCTGGGGTAGTGCTTGAGTAAGGAACTCACACTGACATGAAGTCGATTCGTACGGGGCAAGTCAGCGTGCTGGGCGGTCAGCTCGGGCAGGGCCTCGTCGATGTAGACTCCGAGAGCCGCGGCCTGGTTGAGATAAGTGCGGTGCACCGCTGGGTTCATCGCGGCTACATGCGGCAGGCGTGGAACTACAGCAGCGCACTCGCATCGAGCGCGGCCATCGAGCTGCTGATTATTACTGGATCATGGGCGACGCACACCCGCTTCTCGGCTTCCGCCGGTGGGGACGCGCTGCTGGGTTTATTCGAGGGCAGCGTCGCTTCGAGTAACGGGACCCCGATCACGCCCGTTAACAGGAACAGGAACTCCGCACTGGCGGCGAGGTCGACTGTGTTCAAGGATCCAACAATCTCCAGCACGGGGCTGCAGTTAGATAGCACCCTACTGCCGGGGGGCGCTCATGGGCAGACTGGCGGCGGCGGCGGGGCGTCCTTCGAGGAGTTCATCCTGGCTCCACTGACTAAGTATTTATTCAGGCTCACGAACATCGCCAACGGCACGGAACCGGCGGAGATTAAGATATTATTCTATGAACCGGCGTTCTGAAGGTCGCGCTAGATGCTCCGCGTAGATGCCAGCCAGGCCCTCTACGCCGTCGAGGCCGCCATGGCGGGCCGCGCCGCTGCGCAGGACCTCCCGCCTCCGCGCACGCTCGCGCGCGAGGAGTGGCCGCCGGACTACGCGCGGGTCCTAGCGTGGCGCCGCCAGCAGCTCGCGCTGTTCGAGCGCGACCCCGGCCTCCTGGAGTCGGCGCGCGAGTGGTACTCCGGCGGGGACCTGTCGCGGGCGGGGTGCGCGGACCCAGCGGCGTGGGCCGAGCGCTGCTGTGGTTTTATCAATCACTGGTGCGATACCTACGATCCCCGCAACGCTGGCAAGTCGGGCAAGTCGGTGCGCATGCCGCTGGTCCTGTTTGAGAAGCAGGCCGACCTGGTGCACTTCGTCGTCGCCTGCATGCTCGGCGACGCGTCGGGGCTGGTCGAGAAGTCGCGCGACATGGGGGCCACCTGGGGCTGCCTGTCGGTGACCACCTGGCTCTGGCTCTTTCAGCCCGGCATCGCGATCGGGTGGGGGGCCAACAAGCTCGAGCTGGTGGACGTACTCGGCGACCCGGACACCCTGATGGAGAAGCTGCGCAACCAGATCCGGCTCCTACCCGACTGCTTCCGGCCGCCGGTGGTGGACGGAGTCCACCTCAAGCACACGGTCTGCCGCAACCCGGACAACGAGGCGGTGGTGTCGGGCCAGGGCGGCAGGAACATCGGCCGCGGCGGCCGACGCCGCATCTACTTCGTAGACGAGGCCGCGCACCTCGAAGACCCGGTCGCGGTAGAGGCCTCACTCTCGGAGAACACGCGCTGCCGCGTCGACATCTCATCGGTGTCGCAGCCCGGCACTGTCTATCACCGTAAGCGCCTGGCCGGCCGCGAGTGGGCACCGGGGACGCCGATTCAGACCGACGCGGTCAACGTGTTCATCATGGACTGGTCGGACCATCCGGAGAAGACTCGGGACTGGTACGCCGGTCGGCGAAGGTACTACGAGGCGCAGGGCACCCCCGAGGTGGTGGCGCGCGAGATCGACCGCGACTACATGGGCGCCGCGCAGGGCATCATCATCAAGTACGAGTGGGTGGAGGCCGCGGTCGACGCGCACAAGAAGCTCGCCCTCGACGTCTCTGGCGGCTGGTGGGGCGGTCTGGACGTTGCCGACCAGGGCGTGGATACAAACGCGCTGGTGCGCGGGCAGGGGATCGTGGTGAAGTACGCCGAGGAGTGGGGTGAGCGCGATCCGGGAGCCACCGCGCGCCGGGCGTTCCGCCTGTGTCGTGAGACCCGACCGATCGCCCTGCAGTACGACTGCATCGGGATCGGGACGGCGGTCAAGTCCGAGTTCAACCGGATCACCCAGGACGACGCGCTCGAGGTGTCGTGGATGACGCTGGTGCCCTGGAACGCGGGGGCCGCCGTGCTCGACCCCGGCGAGCCGGTACTCCGCGGTGACAGGAGTTCCCCGACCAACAAGAACTACTTCGAGAACTTCAAGGCTCAGGCGTGGTGGGGCGTGTCGCGCATGTTCTACCGGACCTGGCGCGCGGTGCGCGCGCTTGAGGGCGATCTCGACGACGGAGAGGGGGCGGACTATTCGGCTGACCAGCTGATCTCCCTGGACAGCGCTTCGATCTCCGCCACGGTCATGGCCAAGCTCATGCGCGAGCTCTCGCAGGCGACCATGGGACAGTCGTCGCGCCTCAAGCTCCTGGTCAACAAGGCCCCGTCTGGGGCCAAGTCCCCGAATCTGGGCGACGCCCTGGTGATGGGGCGCTTCCCGGCGCGACCGCCGGGGCGGGGCCAGGTCAGCATGTTCGGTCCGAAGATCTTGCTGTGATGCGCATATCCACCGTACCGCCCAGTTCCGCCTGGCTCGCGCTGGTCGCGCTGCGCTCAGTGCTGCTCAAGTACGCTGTGGGCTTCTGCCGCGACCGGATCACTGCTGAAGATTTGGTTCAGGAAACCCTGATCCTAGCCGCTACTAACTGGGATAAATTTGCGCCGGATACAAACCTTGCTGCCTGGTGCGGCACAATTATGCGCAATTTTGTTTATAGGCAGTGGCGCAAGCGCCGCCGCGAGGTAGAAGATATTGATGGGATGTATGCAGCGGGTCTGCGAGCTTCGGATGATCAGCATTCGGTCCTGGAGGTGCGCATCGCCATGCAGCATCTCTCTTGCATGCCCCCTCCTTGCGCGACGTGTTTTCGGTCGTAGTGATCAGCGGTGCTTCATATGAGGAGGCGGCGGCACTGTTCGGCGTGCCGATCGGGACGATCAAATCTCGCGTAAGCCGCGCGAAAGCCACCCTCGCGCGGCTGCTCGCGTAACGCCAGAAACGGGATGCCAAGCTATGCTCGCCCCTAGTCCTAGCCCCCCGTCGCTATTCAAGCGCGTCGTGGATGCGCTGCGCCCTCCTCGTGCGCAGCCGTTCCGCGAGATGGGGGTGTCCGGCACCGCCCACTTCGGCGGCTACATCCAGACCCGCGAGCGCTCGCCGCAGTGGGCGGGCCAGCAGCGCTACGTGACCATCGCCGACATGGCGGTCAACGCGTCGATCGTGGCGGCGGGGGTCCACTACTTCCTCAACCTGATCGCGCACCCGCGGTGGACCGTCGAGCCGGCCGACGAATCGCCCGAGGCCGCCGCCGCCGCCGAGCTCGTCGACGAAATCTTCCACGACCTCAACCAGCCCTGGTCGCGGGTGGTGCGCCGCGCCGGCACCTATCGGTTCTACGGGTTCGGGGTGCAGGAGTGGACCGCCAAGCGCCGACCGGACGGGCGCGTGGGTCTCGCGTCGATCGAGCCGCGCCCGCAGCAGACCATCGCGCGGTGGGCGCTGGCGGACGATGGGGCGGTGGAGGGGGCGTGGCAGGCCTCACCCCAGACCGGCGAGGAGCTCGGCATCCCGCGCAGCAAAATCCTCTACCTGGTCGACGACGTCCTCACCGACTCGCCCGAGGGGGTCGGCATCTTCCGCCACCTGGCCGAGCCGTGGGAGCGGCTCAGGACCTACTACGCGCTGGAGGCCCGCGGGTTCGAGCGCGACCTGCGCGGCACCCCGGTCGGGCGCATCCCCTATACCCAGCTCCGCGAGGCGGTCAGGAGCGGCGACCTGACCGAGGCCCAGGCGGCGGCCATGATCAAGGCCATGGAGGACTTCGTCAAGCTCCAGGTCAAGCAGTCCGACACCGCGATCACCCTGGACTCGCAGCCGTACTTCTCGCAGGCCGCCGACGGCGCCAAGGTGGCGGGCGTCCAGCAGTGGGGCCTCGAGCTCCTCCAGGGCGATGCCGCCGGCATGGCGGAGATCGCCGCCGCCATCAGCCGCACCCAGACCGAGATGGCGCGGGTGCTCACCTGCGAGCACCTCATGATGGGCGAGTCGTCGGGCAACCGCTCGCTCGCGGAGGACAAGTCGCGCAACCTCTACCTGGTGGCCAACGCCGTGCTCGAGGACATCGCGGCCGGCGTCCAGCACGACGTGGTGCCCCGCATCTGCGACTTGAATGGCGTCCCGGAGGCTGCGCGCCCCAGGTGCCGGGTCGAGGACGTGGCGTTCAAGGACGCGGAGGCGGTCGCCGCCACCCTGCAGAAGATGGCGCTGGCGGGCGCCGTCCTCGCGCCTGACGACCCGGTGATCGAGGACGTGCGTACACTGCTGGGAGTATCGCCGCCCTCGCCTGTGCCGGCCGAGATGGTGGGGCAGACGGCGGGCGGCGAAGCTGCGCCCGAAGAAGGTACGGACGAGGAGGACTTGGCAGCGGATGTCGCGAAGGCCAATCCCTACCACGACGAGCGTGGGAGGTTTGATGAGGGGCCAGGTGCGGTTGGTGGCGTTGATCTTGATCACGGTTATTCTTCTGTGCAGGACGCGCGCGACGCGGTGGTTACCTTGGCGGGTAGTTACGGATTAAAACTAGCTTCCGAGGAGGGTTCTAGTCTGTCAGAGGCGCGCTACTTGACGTTCAAGCCGCAGGACGAGAGTCTAGTTATCAGTCGAGGTAACTGGAACAATCGGTGGGGTAACCCTCCGGGGACTTTACTCAATCCTGGTTTTAGTATTCGTATATCCGTCCATCGTGGCTATGGTGGTAAGACGAATCCGCAGTTTAATCTGCGGCTTGATCAGCCTCATGACTTGCGTGGATTGGATTTGAGGCTGCGGACGATCATACTTCGCAGACCGCGCGGTCTACGTGGTGCCGGTGTATTAGAGAAGGGGGGATCCTCCGACCAGCCCCGCACTCTCTACATCAAGCGCCGCCTGCTCAATGCCGGTGCGCTGCGCGACTGGGCGGCTTCCCAGGGCATCGCGTCCACACTCCCGGCCAGCGATATGCACGTGACCGTCGCGTTCTCACGGGACCTGGTCGACTGGTCCGCGGTCGAGCCCGACGAGGATTCTATGACAGTCGATGGTGGCCTGCGTGATGTACACCAGTTTCCGTTTGTAACTAAAGTTTTTGATTCGAATCAACCGCGGGATGAGCGTGGGCGCTGGGGGGAAGGTGGAGGATCATGGTCTAAGTCTGAAATTGTTTCTCAGATAGGCCCTGAGATTAAGCAAATAATGCGGCAGGATAACTCAGGCGAAGATTTTGGATTGCGTATACTTCCAGAGGATACGTTCGCTTCGGTTGGCGGAACTCTGGAACCTTCCTACCGCTGGGAAGATGGAGAGTTTACTAGTGAGAAATTGGGTGGCACTTCCGCGATTGGTATTAAGGCATCAGATAAAATTGAGCGCGCACTAAAAGATGTATTAGCGGGCAAGGAGTATGGTGGGGGCTACGTTGGAACAAGATTAGCCCTTATTTCCGGCGAATTGCGTGGTTCTGGCGAGGACGTAGGTGAGGTGTTATTACGGGAGGCTCGTGTTCGAAGGATCTTTATGATCCCTGCGAAAGTTACCAAAGTTGCGTCTAACGGACCGCTGGTCCTGCGCTTCGAGTCCCCCGAGCTGCACCGGCGCTGGCGCGCCCTGCGCGAGGCGGGCGCGTCGTGGGACTTCTCGGAATACCAACCGCACGTGACCGTCACCTACTCGGTGGCCGAGGCGGACGTCTCGGGCGTCGAGCCCTACCGAGGCCCGCTGATCTTCGGGCCGGAGGAGTGGGCCGAGGTCGACGACGGTTGGGCGGGGGCAGTCCGCGAGGAGCCGACCCGAGCTGTCCGGGGGTCGGTCCCGCGCCGCGCCTTGCGGCGCACGCGATAAATAAGGGCCTTATTTTTGGGCCGGGCACCTCAGCAGCTATGATCCTGAGCAGAGCGGAGCACTAGCGCGGTCGATGTCCTGGTGGCGTCTCATAGCCGGTCAGATCGGCATCTCGTCCTCCGGCTCCGGCTCGTGGGAGCGGCGGGTCGCGCGCGAGCTCGGCGCCGACGCGGCCGCAGGCCGCTCCTGGTCGGGGAAGATCGCGAACTTCCTCGGGCCGCTCGCCGACCAGGGCTCCTGGGACAAGCGGTTGGTGGACCCGGCGACGGCGGACCTGCGCGCGTCGGGCTACAACATCTACAACCAGGGCGGGCTCCTCCTCGAGGAGGTCATCGACGCGCCGGCGCTCGTCTTCGTCGGCCCCTCGAGCGATACAACCCCCGCGCTCGACGTCGGCGGCCTGTCGCTGATTGCCGAGGTCGACGATCTGATCGAGGTGCAGCGCCGACTGTCTCCGAACGGCGACTGGGGGGCGTACGTTACTTCCGCTGCTTTGACCGCGCTGCAGATCGCGGGCGATGCTATCACAGTTAGCGGCGCGACTCCGCTCGGCGAAGACGACTATGACTTCCGCGCTCGGCTGAAGCGCGGAGCGCTCGACGGCACTTGGTCGAACATCGTGACTGGTACAGTCGATGCCATTGCGCCGGCAGTCTCCAGCATCGCGATCACCTCGAGCGCTGGGGCCGACAACACCTACGTCGCGGGCAACGCGATCACCTTCTCCTCGACGCACAATGATACTGCAATTGTCGCGGGAGGAACTCCGCGGCTGCCATTCGATCTTGGCGGCGTCACCAAGTACGCGAACTATACCGGCGGAACTGGAACGACGACCTTGGCCTATAGCTACACCGTCCAGGCCGGCGATACCGACACCAATGGCATCAGTGTAGCGGCCAATGCATTGGAATTAAACGGTGCGACGATCAAGGACGCGGCGGGCAACAACCACACCCTGACGCACGCCGAAATCACGACCCAGGCCGCGCACAAGGTCGATACCACCGCGCCGACCGTCTCTTCGCTCAGCCCACTCGACAACGCGACCGGCGTCGCGATTACCGCCACGCTCACCGCCACCATGAGCGAGACCGTGACGCTTGGCGCGTCCGGCACCATCACCCTGAAGAAAACGTCAGACAATTCGACGATCGATAGCTGGGATGTAGCAACCGATGGCGGCAGCGGCGCGGGACAGGTCGAGGTTCTCACCAATACCGCATTGACGCTGCATCTAACGAGCAATCTCGCCAACAGCATTGAGTATTACGTCGTTTGGGATTCTGGCGTGGTCAAGGATGCTGCCGGCAACCCCGTGGCCGCGCTATCGGTGACGACGACGTGGAGCTTCACCACAGTTTCGGCTTTCACGCCGTTCTCATTCATATCAGCTACTTCTGTCGGTAGCTCAGATGGCAACGGCCCGACCACACCTGCGATTGATACCATAGGCGCGGGGATATTACTTGTAGGAATTGTTAGTTATGAAAGTTCCACTGCCCCAACGCCTTCGGATAGCAAGGGTAATACGTGGACCCCCTTGACCGCTAGTTCGATTGTGGCAGGGGCTAGGTCTCAATTATTTTATTCAGTTCCAACATCGGTTGGCAGCGGCCATACAGTTACTGTATCGGGAGCAGGAAACTTTTCTTCTGCTTGTTTCGCCTCATTTTCTGGCGGTGCCGCATCGCCGTTTGATGTTGAAAACGGAGGAACTGGAACAAGCACCTCTCCATCCGCTGGAACTGGAATCGCACCAACGGTTGACAATGAACTTCTCATCGCGCTCGCGGGCACGGGGGCTGGTACTCTGACTGCTATAGATGGAGGGTTTACATTCGCCGGGTCTGCGGTAGCTTATAGCGCTGCTCTACACTTTGGAGCGGCAATGGCGTATTTAATTCAAACAACGGCAACGGCGAGTGACCCGAATTGGACAAACAGCGTGTCTGTCGATTGGAGTGCGAGGATCGCGTCGCTCAAAGTATCGTAGGATTACATCAAATGAACTACTTCATCGACCGTAGTGGAATTTATTACTTCATCGACCGCAATGGAATCAGCTTGTTTCGCGATCGAAACGGCATTTTTCTGTTGGCTTGGACTCGGTTGAATGTGACGACTTGAGATGACGATTCCATATCTAGAAGAAATGTCGATAAGGTCGCGGGATGGCACCGTCAACCGCACCATGGCTGACGTTTTCAGCGACATCAAAAACGTCAAGGACTTTGGCGCTGTAGGTGATAATGTTGCAGATGACACCGCTGCGATCCAAGCTGCCGTAGATTGGACGGCGGGGGCAAATCGCGGGGTAGTCTTCTTTCCGCCTGGAACGTATAAACTCGAAAGTTCGATCACGTTCAATTATGATGGCATACTATCGATTATTTTTCGTGGCGTGGGCGGCCAATCGGTCATCACTGGCTACTTTGCCGACTATCTTCTTAAGAGAGTTAGCGTCCCTTATAATCCATCCAACGGCACTCGCGTTATCGAGGGCCTTAAATTCGTCAACAGCCACGCCGCTGGCGGCTGCGTTAGGATCGAGGCGTCGATAGGCTGCGCGGTTCGCGATTGTGTATTTGAAGGCTGGCGCGGTTTGAATGCCGAAGGCAATCAATCGATGACGGTTGACGCTTGTACGTTCAGCTCGTCAGGATTAGCCAATGCCGTTGGTATTGCATTCGGCGACAACGGCACGATTTCGAATTGTGATATAACAGGTTTTCTGGCGGGCATCCGCCCAGCGGGCGTTGGGATAAATATTCGAGGCTGTCGGTTTGAAGTGAATACTGTTGGCATTGAGCTTGGGAGGAATGCGGTCGGAACACAAGTCAGTATAAGCAATTTTTCCATCATAGGGTGTTCTTTTGAGAGCAATGGAACAGCTGTTTATTGCTATGGCGGCTCTGGTAACGGCTTGGTTTCCGGGCTGTATATTACGGGCTTTGAAGGTTCTGGGCCGGCAGGAAGTCATCCGCAGTATGGCATCGACTCCAATAGCGATTGCTGCACCCACACTTTATTCGCCGGCAACTTTGTTGGTGGGCAGTATCAGCAGGCCAGCTACCGAATGCAAAATTCGACGCCTCCGGCAGGGGTCACTTTCATCAGCTGCACCGGCAACAATGCCAGCACGTTGGGTGGAGTAATCTGGTCGCTTCCAACAAAAGCCCACACTGTCGCGCTCATAAATTGCAATTACTCGGATGCGATAACAAGCTATGCGATCTCTCAAACATTTACCTTCGCCAATCTGCCGGCTAATCCGGCCGAGGGGCAGGAATTCAACATCACCGACAGCAACACCGCTACATGGGGCGCTACGGCAGCGGGTGGCGGAGCCAATCACGTCAAGGTCCGGTACAACGGCACGAACTGGACAGTGGCGGGGGCATAAGTGCCATCATTGATGGTTCGGCTTGGAAGTGGTCGGGGTAAACCGCGCCGCAGTATCTCGGATGGAAGAAAGGTTACTGCACTATGAGCGCACAAATCAGCAAACGCGCACTGTTTAGCAAAGGCGCACTCTCGGCAGGACTCGGTGTTGGTGCCTTGGCGCTATTGGCGCCACGCGCTTCGGCCGATACGCCATTTTCAAGCTTCGCTTTCCCGGCGGCCGGCGGCACCACCGCTCGGACCATGCCCCAATGGCTGGCCGAGACCAAGAACGTCAGGGACTTTGGCGCGGTCGGCGATGGGGTCGCGGACGATACCGCGGCCTGGAACGTACAAGGCCGCATCCCCGATCACATTCAATCGCATCGAGGTAGGGTAGGAAAGTAGGCTATGGAAACAGTCCTGATATCGTCGCAGCTCTTCGTCTCCTACCGGACGGTAGCACAGGCGGACCTTTACCTGTCGGCCGCCGTCCACGCCGCGAACTGGGAAGCGGCGACGAGTACGACCAGGGCGCAGGCCCTGATTACCGCTACCCGCATCCTCGACCGGCAGCGGTGGGGGGGCGCATACGATACTCAGGTCGAGCGCTTCGAAGTGCAGGACATCCTCGACGCCTGCTGCGAGATGGCGCTGGCGCTGGTCGACGGCTCGGACTTCCAGACCGAGCAGACTACCGAGCAGAAGCTGCAGTCGATTACGGCGGGCTCGGTCAGCTTGTCGTACTTCCGTGGGGCCGAGGGCCGGCCGCACCGATTCCCGACCATCGTGAACGAGCTCTTGCGCGACTACCTGGTGGGCGGCGACTCGGCACTCCTGCCAGTCGCGACCGGGGTCGGCGGGACATCTTCGACCGAGGACGACTTCGGGCACACCGAAGGAATTTGAGCGCGCATTGACGCTCGTATGTGTCAGAGAGGTTGTTGCCCCCCAATAAGGATGCGGATGTGCCGGACGCCGTGCCGTTTTGAGCACGTGCGTTCCAAACAAGGGTGTGGGCGCTTGTACTGCTGGAACATTATCATGCGCATGCGTTGGTTGGCTAAACTACTATTGTGGGGGCTGACACCTCCTGAGCGCGAGCCTGATTTCGTAATTGGGGATCGGTATCTACTGCGCTGGTTCTTGATACCGCGCAACAACTACCTGAATGTGTATCTCCACCACTTCCTGCACTCGGACGACGACCGCGCTCTCCACGATCATCCCTACTGGTCGATTAGCCTGTGTCTGTGGGGGAGTTCAATTGAGCACTTGGCTGCTGGGCGCTCGCGCACCATTCGGCAGGGTAGCATCGTCTTGAGATCGGCGGCGGCTTCACACCGGATTGAGTTGCGCGATGGTACCGACTGTTGGACGCTGTTCGTGACAGGACCCCGGATCAGGGAGTGGGGCTTTTACTGCCCGCGGGGTTGGCGGCACTGGAGAGATTATACTAAGCCTAGTTCTTCTGGCCAGGTTGGCCGAGGCTGCGGGGAGTTGTAGGGAATGATCCTGTCAGCGCAGACCATCCGCCGTCGGATTAAGAGCCCGACAGTCGACGAGATTATCGACGGTCCTTTGGCAATCAATCCGTTCTGCGAGCGCTCCGTGTTTGCGGGGATGTCCTTCGGTTTGTCTTCTGCCGGCTACGACGTGCGGATCAAGAACGAGATTATGCTGCGACCGGGGGACTTCATCCTGGCGACAACTGTTGAGTACGTCGCGATCCCACGCGATCTGCTGTGCAAGCTCGCGGACAAGTCGTCGTGGGCGCGCCGAGGCATCGCCGTGCAGAACACGATCTTCGAGCCTGGCTGGCGGGGGTATCCGACCCTCGAGGTCTCTAATCATGGGCGCAATCGCGTGCGCATTTCGGCGGGGGCGCCGATCGGGCAGCTGCTTTTTCACATGCTTGATTACCCGACTGAGCAGCCCTACGCGGGTAAGTACCAGGACCAGCCGCAGGAACCAGTAGGAGCTTGCATTGAGTAAGAGGCCTACGAGCAAGAGAGTCAACGGCTCTACTCCTGCCCCCGTCCGCATCTTCGTCGGCGCGTCGGCCGGCGGGGAGGATGCGGAGGCTTGTTTAGTATGCGAAGCGTCTCTGCGGCGCCGCACATCCCTCCCAATCGAGGTCGAGTGGCTCGCGCTGTCGCGCGACCCGGCGTCATCGCTCTACTCCGATCCGAAGACGGAGGCGGGCTGGCAGACCGCGCGCTGGGCTACCCCCTGGACCGCGCTGCGCTGGGCGGTCCCGGCTCTGTGCGGCTGGACTGGGCGCGCGATCTATTTGGACTGCACGAGCATCGTCCTGGGGGACGTGGCGGAACTCGCCGCCGCCGAGTTCCCGCCCGGCGCCGCGGTGCTCATGCGGCGAACGGGGCGCACCCTGCACACGGGGTGCGCGGTCTGGAACTGCGCCACTGCGCGCGTGTTCCTGCCGCATCTGGCCGTACAGGCGGCGGACGTGGGCGCGCACCAGGCCGCCTGCGCGGCGCTCGCGGACCGCTCGGACCTGGTCGGGGAGCTGCCCCCCGGCTGGGGCCTGACCGACCTCGAGTACAGCCGATCACCTGACGAAGCCACCGGGTCGGTGAACTGCGTGAACTTGTACATGCAGCCCCACGCGCGCTACGCGCTGCCCCGCCTGCGCCGAGCGGGGCGCGACCACTGGTTCGGCGCGGTGCGGATGCGCCACTTCTGCGATGAGCTGGTAGCGCTGTTCGACCGCGAGCTCCGCGCCGCGCGGGATGCGGGCAGCGCGGTAGAGCATTACCTCGCGAAGGAGCCCTTCGGGCCGTACGCGATTCGCGGCGCCGACCGCGCGGCGGAGGACGCGCGGTGAGGGAGTACCTCGAAGTCCGATACAAGTGCGTCTGCATGGAGACTGAAGTCGCGGTCCGTCTGCCGTTCCGTGCAGCGGACCGCGATGTTGTCGACTGGATGCGTGAGGACGTCGGCGCGGCCATCTCGGCAGACCATCGTGCGCGGTCGCCGACGTGCGCGCGGCGCACCATGGCGTATGTCAAGATACCGAACCCCGAGAGCGCGCCGCACATCGGCGGAAGGCCGGAGGTCCACTAGCCGTGAGCGCGCCTACTAAAAGAAGCTTGTGGTGGAGGGCGCTCGCGCTCGTACTTCGCGCGTGCGCGCTTGTGTTGTTATTCTTTGTGCTGACGGTCTTCCTCGTCCTGCTGACGCTCTGCGTGGTCAAGTGGCTGGTGGTACGCGGATGAGGCCCCTCCTGATCGGTATGTGCAACCCGCTCTCCGACGACCCGGAATGCGACCTCTACCCGTACCCAGAGGGGTCGGCCGGCTGGCGGCTGTGGCAGATGTTGCCGGAGGGCACGACCCGTGCTGGTTATTTGCGCGCGTTCGATCGCCGCAATCTGCTGCGCGCGCGTGTGTGGAACCAGCCGGCAGCGCGTGCGGCGGTGAAGGATTTGCTGCCCGCGCTGGAAGGGCGCATGGTGATCATCCTGGGCACGCAGGTCCGCGCGGCGTTCGGGCTGCTCGCTGTGAAACCTCTCCAACTTGCCCGTGCTGTCGTGCCGATTGTTGCCTCGACTTCCAGCTCGCAGCAATTTTGCACCTTCGAGTGGGCCGCCGTCCCGCACCCGTCCGGCCGGAACCGCTGGTACAACGAGCCGGGAAGGCGTGCGGAGGTCGGCGCGTTTCTGATGGAGTTGGTCTCGCGGTGCGCGGGAGGAGCGCGCGCGTGATCGCCTGCTACGACCTCGCGCGCTGCCCGCCGACCTACGACGCGGTCGCGTTCCTGGCCGCCGTCGAGGTCGAGCGCCTGCGGCGCGGCGCGGATCACGTCGACATCTACGTCCTGCCGGGACCGGCGGGGGGCTTCCGCCGCGACAGCTTGTGGCCGCACACAGTCGAGGAGCGTATACATCTGCGTGACAGGGTCCTGGTGCCTCTGTGTGGTCTGCTGCCGTGCGCGCGACGGATGCACGTCCTGTCGGACAGGCGCGACGTGGCGCCGAGCGAGTTCGGAGTGAATAGATACGGGATCGGGCTGCCCGCGATCATGCGCGCGCTCCGTGCGGGGAGCCGCCCGCTCCGCTCCGCGCGGGCGCCACTCTTGCGCGAACCCGACCTCGTGACGTTTACCCTCCGCGAGTCGGACCACCACCAGCTGCGTAATAGCCGGACGGAGGAGTGGCTCGCAGCGGCCGAGGTCCTCCGCGCTCGTGGTCTGCGCGTCAGGATAGTCCGCGACACCGTCATGGCCCTCGATCGCTTGGTCAACGACTGCCCGTCGGCGTCTGCGTTCGTGGCGGAGCGCGCCGCCTTGTACGCGCGCGCCGCTCTCAACGTGGGCATCTGCAACGGCCCGATGTGGATGTCGATCTTCATGGGTGTGCCCGCGCTCATGCTGCGGCCCACGACCAACGCGGCTCGGGGGTGCTACGACGACGCATTCTACGCGGAGCACGGCCTGCCGCGCGGGGCGCAGCTGCCGACCTCGCCGCTGCACCAGCGTCTGGTATGGCAGGAGGATACTCGTGACAATATCGTGCAGGCCGTGGAGGACATGATGGGGGCGGTGGGATGAGGGTCCTCGACCTCTTCAGCGGCATCGGTGGGTTCAGCCTGGGGCTCGAGCGCGCCGGCATGAGGACCGTGGCGTTCTGCGAGATCGACCCGTTCTGTCGAGCCGTGCTGGCCAAGCACTGGCCGGGGGTACCCTGTCACGGCGACGTGACTACGCGCGTATTCGAGGAGGGAGAAGCGGATGTCGTCGTCGGTGGGTTCCCGTGCCAGGACATCTCGTTCGCGGGGCGCGGCGCCGGCTTGTCCGGAACCCGCTCTGGACTGTACCGGGAACTCATGCGCGCCATTCGCGTGGTACGACCGAGATACGCGATCGTGGAGAACGTGGCAGCGCTCCTTTCTCGAGGGCTGGGTACCGTTCTCGGGGACTTGGCCGAGGGCGGGTATGACGCGGAGTGGGATTGCGTACCGGCGTGCGCCGTCGGCGCCCCTCACGAGAGGGATCGCGTCTGGATTGTTGCCCACGCCGATAGCAAACGATGTGGAGAAGCGGGGGAATTTCGACATCAACCGTTCCAAATATCTGCCGGGCGAGCTGAGACGGGGACTGCTGATGCCGAAGGCATCAGATGCAGACAGGGGCGGGCGCGGCGACTTCCTGACAGTTTTGCGGGGATACGAGACGCGGCACGCCGGAACACTGCCGACCCCTACGGCGCGCGACTGGCGTTCCGGGAAGGCTTCACCCGAGACGCATGGGAAAAACTCTCGACCGCTGAACGAGATAGTCTCGGCAATGTCGAAGAATCGATCTGGCCGGATGAGCCCGCGCTTTCGGGAGTGGATGATGGGATTTCCGACTGGCTGGACCGAACTAAGGCCACCGGAAACGCGGTCGTCCCGCAGATCCCGGAAATAATAGGGCGGACCATCATGAAGAATGCGCGCGTCTCCGAAAGAGATTCTATCGTGGGCATGTTCTAGGAAAAACATTGTGCAAGATAAGTTAGCTGTGAGTATGCGTGGCTCCGTACTGTTTTTTGGAGATATAAAAATACTAGATGTTGCCGTGCTGAGGAGTGAGACAGTGGGGGTTTCTCTCTTTGGGGCAGTCTCGGACTCGTCCCCCTGCGGTGGGGTGCATCAGTTCAAGCTGGTGTTCCAGGATGGCAGCAGTCGAACCTTCATAGCGAATGTTCTGGAAAAAACACAGTACAAACTTCACCTGGTCAAGGTGCACGTAGTTGAGGAAGTTGCTGTCTAAGTGGTTGATCTCGGTCCCGGTCTGGGGCGCGCCCTACGTCCGCGTGTTCTCGGAGGCGGCGGCACCCGCGCTGCTCGCTGCGGTGAGCCGCATGGGCGCGCCAGTCAAGTTCGTGGTACATACCGATTCCCCCGATGCGGTCCGCGCCGCTCTCGCTGGCCAGGAGGTCGATCTGCGGCCGGTGCCGAGCAAGCCGACCTACGTGACCCTGCAGGAGGCGCACGCGGACGCCGTGTTGTCCGCCGCCCCCGGCGACCGCGTGGTCCTGCTCAACGCCGACCTGGTGGTGTCGGGCAACCTGCTGGCGCGGTGCGCCGAGCATTTCGCCGCTGGGAAAGAAGCTGTGGTTTTGCTCGGTATCCGCACGATTTTGAATGAGGCCGCGCGCCCGCCAGTCGACGCGGCACCGCGCGCCCTGCTGGCCTGGGCTTGGGCGAACCGCCACCAGATCATCCGGGACCTGGAGTGGGGTAGCGGCGGGTCGATGCTGCCGACCAACCTGTTCTTCGCGGAGGGGGGCTCCGTGGTGGCCCGCGGCTTCCACCTGCATCCGGTGGCGGTGGTGCGCCAGGACTCGGTACAATTCAAGTCGACCATAGACGGCGACCTCCTCGACGGGTACTTGCACGAGCGCGTCCATGTGGTGGTCGATCCGGACGACTGCGCCATGGTCGAGATGTCCGATCCTGCTCGGCGGTTCCCGGTGCGCGCCGCGCAGCTGTCGGCGCCGGGGGTGGCCGCGTCCATGCGCGCGCGCGCGTCCGCGACTCACCGCTGGCTCTTCACCCACCGCATCGGGGTCCTGGAGGGTGCCGCTGCAATGACTGCGGACCTGCAGCCGTGCGAGGCTATCCTGCGCCTGCTGTCCGGTCCCGCAGAGAGGGCCCCGCCATCTCGGGAGTCTCCCATCAGGCGCGGGCGCGTTCCCGCGAGGCCTCGGAGCCCCCCGCCTCCTGCTGCTTCTATTACCCCGACACCTCCCCCGCCGGTCCAAGCATCTCCTCCTACTCCGCTGCCCGCGTCTCAGATAGCTGTCGCGGAGCTTCGCGCTCCGGTCATTCTCACCGTCCCCGCTCCTGCTGTTGTGGAGCATCCAATCACCAATAAGCGCGGGGTCATTCCCGCAGGAAGGCGCGGGACGCAGTGCAGTCCAGGCGCATGATCAGGGCTCGTGCCCCCATTGGCGCGCCCGGCGGTTGGGTGGCGGTCCTGCCGGCGTGGGGAGACCGCGCGACCCGAATCCTCCTCGGCGCGACCCTCCCCGCACTCGCCGCCGCCGTCCGCCGGATGCCGGGGCGACCAGTTACTGTTGCCGTGTACACGGATCGGCCGGAGGAGGTTCGCGCGGCCTACGCGATACTATTTGATCCCGCCCAGTGCCGGCTGGATATACACCCGGTCCTGGGGGTGGACGGCGGCTTCGGCTCGTTGTCGGCGTGCCACTCACACGCGCTCGATACCGCTACGCCCTCTGATCGGGTCCTGCTGCTCACCGCCGACATGGTGGTGTCCGCGGAGGTGCTCGAGACCTGCGATCGTCTGATGTCCGTGGGTAAGCTCCTCGTGTGCTGCGTGGCCATGCGCGCGCTCGAGGACGCGGGACCGCCGATCGGCGCCGCTGGCCGTGCCCTGCTGGCCTGGGCTTGGGCGAACCGCCACCCAATGACCCGCGAGTGTACCTGGCCGGGGGGGCGCTCCTACGACGTGTGGCGCATGTACTTCGAGCAGGGCGACGAGGTGGCCGCGCGGGTGTTCCTGCCGCACCCTCTGGTGTGCGTGCCCGGTGGGCGCAAGCTCGAGTTTCGCCCGACCATCGACGTTAATCTGACGGCTAACTTCTCTCAGGCGGTCACGCACCTGATCACGAGCCCCGAGGAGGGGGCGGTGGTGGAGCTCTCGCCCCCCGATAAAGACTTCCTGCTGACGACGACCATGCGCGAGCGCATGACCAATACGCAGCACTCGTGCCCGCCGCTCATAAGGTGCACCAATCCTCGGCACCGTATGTTCTTCGGTAAGAAGGTCGTGATCCGCGGCGCGGGTGGCGACTGCGGCGACCAGGAGATCGTGGGGAAGGTACTATGACGACTGATAAGCAGCAGCTGCGCGCCGCGCAGAAGCGCGTTCGCGTGCTGGAGCGGGCGCTGCGCCCCTTCGTGCGGGAAGCAACTTACTGGGTGAGCACGTCACATGATCGCTACCACCTAGGGATCACTGAACCGGGCCAGAAAATATTCCACGACCGCGCGGCCTTCACGTTCGGAGATCTTCGGCGTGCGTGCACGCTGCTAGCAGGGAGGGTACTAAGATGATTCTTGTGGAGGTCTTGGTCGGCTTGGCTTGGTGGACCTGCGGCATGGGCGGTGGAATACTACTGTGGCAGAGTTGGAAGATATCTTTTCCTGATAAGGTGGGGTCTTGTCCCACACGCGGCGGGGCACTGCTTATTTTTCTTACCGGAGTTGGCGGAGTACTTGCTTTATGCATGGGGCTTATTGTTTTTCTCATATGTTTCTTTGAGGGACGAGCGTCCAATCCAGATAGCTGGTGGCGGAGGCCAATTTGCTGATGTCCCGCTGGCTCATATCGGTTCCGGTCTGGGGTGAGCGGTACGTCGAGGAGTTCTGCGCGGCGGCGCTCCCGACCCTCCAGAGTGCGGCGGGCGTTCTCAATATGACCCACGCGGTTGATGTGCGCCTAATAGTCCACACTGATCAGCCCGACCGGATACGTACTGCTACTTCCCTCGTGGTGGAGACGCGCCCGGTGCCGGCGGGCGCTCGCGACTTCGACTGCATGTCGCAGGCCCACCGAGAGGTGTTGGCCACGGGGATGCGCGACGACGTAGTCGTGCTCCTGACGGCCGGGGCCGTAATATCGGGGAACGGTCTGCGCTACTGCGCCGACGTGCTGGCCGATAATTCTCAGCTCCACCTCATTCTGTGCGCGGTGCCGCGCGTCCTCCAGGAGGGGCCGCTGCCGGACACCGCTGATGCGCGGGGGCTCATGGCCTGGGCGTGGGACCATCGCCACCCGATCGTGACGGACTGCACCTGGCCCGACGGGCGGTCGGCGGACCTGTCCCGCACGTTCTTCGAGCGTGAGGGCACCGTGGTGACCCGGCAGTGCCTGCCGCACCCGCTCGCCGTCAAGATCGACGGGCGGCGCGTTAACTTCACTCCAACCGTCGACGCCAACTTGATGCAGTGCTTCGGCCTCTCGGAGATGCACCTGGTGCAGGACTGCAAGGCACTGGCGCTCATCAAGCTGTCGCCGCCCGACAAGGGCCACCAGCTGGTGGCCGGCACTATGCGCGCGCGCCTGGAAAACTATGAACTCCGCATCCCTGACCCCGTCCAGCGCTGGTGCCTGGGGCATAAAGTTGTGCTGGTGGGGGAGCCGCGCGACTGCGGGGACGCCGCGTTCGTAGAAAAGATCATGAGCTTGGGAGGTTGACGCAATGCGGGCACTGGTTGTCGGCGGTGACAGTAGGCTGGGGCAAGCCCTCGCTGTGCGGCTGCACCGCGGCCTGCACGACGTGGTCTGCACGACGCGCCGCCCCTGCGCTGGGCGCGCGGGATGGGTTTATTTAGATCTGCTCGAACCAAGCATCCCTGTTGAGATCGACTCTGATGGCAGCGTCTGGATCGTCTACATCATGGCCGCCATCACGGGCGTGGTCCCAGCCGAGGAGCACCCTCACGCGTGGCGGGTCAATGCCGAGGCGCCGGCGTTGATTACCCTGGCGGCCCGCGATCGCGGGTGGCGCGTCGTGTTCATGTCGTCGGGCACGGTCGAGCGCGCCCAGCATACGGCATCCGCTCGGCAGAAGTCCTACGCGGAGGCCGTGGTCCACGTGTGCGGGGGTTGCGTGGTGCGCCCGCTGCCGGTGGTGCCGCCGGAGCGGTACGCCGAGCTCGCGGCTCTGCTGGTGGACGTGGGTGAGCAGGGCCGTTCTGGTGTAGTGCGGTGGGAGGGCTAGGGCGTTAGGCATGAGCTACTGGACCGAGCAGCGCGTCGCGCATCTCCAAGAACTGTGGATACAGGGCTTTAGCGTCAGTCGGATCGCTGCGGCGCTGGGGGATAATACGCGCAACAGCGTGATCGGTAAGGTGCACCGCCTCGGCCTCGATATTACTTACCCGCGCTCCCGAGGCACTCTGCAGCGGCGCTATCCCCGCGCGAAGAAGAAGAAAAAGACGCAGCCGCGACTTACCTACCCCAGGCTGCGTGCTGTGGTGCCCCGGCGATGCGCCTCCGCGCTCCCTCTCCTTCCTCCTCCTGCGCGGCGCCTCACGTTGGTAGAGCTCCGCGACGCGGACTGTCGTTGGTTGGTGGACGAGCCCTCGGAGGAACCCAACCTCTTTTACTGCGGTGCGCCGGTACTACAGAGGTCGTCCTACTGCGAGTACCACGCGGCACTGGTCTACCGCAGACAGAAGGAGGGTTAATTGCACGCAATCATCCTGGGGAGCGGCAGCGACATCGGGTGCGGGATCGCGGAGCGCCTGCGGGCAGCCGGCTGGCAGACGACGGGGTACAGGCACGACGAGCCGATCTTAGTCTGCCCGATCCGGTGGTGGCGCTGGGATTTGATCGTGTGCTGCTACGGCGCGCTTGAGCCGATCGGGTCGTTCTGGGACGCAGACCCCGCGGAGTGGGAGCGCGGAGTCGAGGTGAACGCCCTCCTGCCACTGCGCCAGATTCGACTACTCTATCCCCACCGGCGAAGGGGGGCGTCGGTGTGCCTGTTCTCGGGGGCGGGCGCGAGCGGCCCCGCGCCGACCTACTCGGCCTACTGCGCGTCCAAAGTCATGCTCACCAAGATGGTCGAGCTCATGGACGCAGAGTCCGGCGACTGCAAGTTCTTCATCCTTGGTCCGGGGATGATGTGGACCAAGATTCAAGAGCAGACCCTGCGCGCGGGCGTGCGGGCCGCGAACTACCGCCGCGTGCTGAACTTCGTGCAGTCGGACGACCTCGGCACGAGCCACGACGCCGTCTACGAGTTCCTGATGGCCTGCGTCGCGGCGCCCAAGGCGGCGGTGGGCGGACGCAACTTGTATGTTCCTCTGGACGATCCGAGTAGGCTCGGCGAGCTTGTGGGCGACCCGGACCTGCTCAAGCTCAGGCGGTGCGGCGATGAAGCTGTCCGACGCGGTGCGCAGGGATGAGTAGGAAGTTTCCGTGCCCCTACTGCAGGGGTAGAGGCTCCTGGATCGAGCCCGTCCTGGACGACGGGTCTGGTCCTAAGGTTAGTTGCGGTGCCTGTGACGGAGCAGGAATGATCGAGGTCGGTAGCGAGATTCACAGGGAGATACGCCGTAGCAATCCCCCGAAGGACATCCTGTGGGAGTGGATCGCCGAGCTCGGCTACGCGCTGGACCAGGTGATCGACGCCCTCGAGAAGCTCCCCGCTGATGGCTGGAGTGAAGGCTCACATCTTCTGGAAGTATGCAGGAAGGCTCGTGATTATCGCTACGACCCGGTTATGTCTTCGAGGAGGGCGTGCTGATGAAGCTTTCCGATGCAGTCGCCAAGTTCCTGGCCCAGCACGTCCGGCACGTGTTCGTGGTCAACGGTGGCGCGTCGCTGCACCTGATTCACTCGATTGCCGAGACCGATGGGATCGACTACATCTGCCCGCACCACGAGCAGGCGGCCGGCTTCGCGGCGGATGCCTACGCGCGCGTCTGCGGCTTGGGCTGCGCGGTCGCTACCAGCGGGCCGGGGGCCACGAACTTGATCACGCCCATCGCGGCCTCCTACTACGACTCGGTGCCGGTGCTGTACATTACCGGGCAGGTGACGACTGGGCGCATGCGGGGCTCGTCGGGCGTGCGGCAGATGGGCTTCCAGGAGACCCCGATCGTGGAGATGGTCCGTCCGGTGACCAAATTCGCGGAGACCTTGATGCAGCCCGAACGGATCATAGACTTGTTGTCGACGGCGGTGGATCGCGCCCGGTCCGGGAGGCCGGGGCCGGCCCTGGTCGACATCCCGGATGACCTCCAGCGAGCGGCGGTGATTTTATGAGCCTGCATAAGGCAAGACCGGAACACGAGGTCGCGTACCAGGACCTGTGCGCGCTCGTGAGCAAGCATGCGGGCACCTTATCCGCGCTCGAGATCCTGGCGATCGCGGCCAACATGCTCGGCAAGCTCGTGGCCCTCCAAGATCAGAGGACCGTTTCGGTGGCTCTGGCGATGGAGACTGTTGCCCAGAACATCGAGTACGGCAACAAGCGGACGCTCGACATGCTCGGGAAGACTAGGGGGAACGCATGATCAAGGACGCCTTTCGCGCCCTGCGCCAGGCTGAGCGCCCGGTCCTGATCTTTGGGGCGGGGGTCCGGCTGGCCGGGGCCAGCCAGCAGGCGCGGGAGCTGGCGGGGGTCTTCGGCATCCCGGTTGCCCCGACATGGGCGGCGCGGGACCTGTTTCCCGCAGACGACGGCTACCTGTGCGTGGGCGGCTTCGGCACTCACGGCACGCGCGCCGCGAACTTCGCGGTGCAGAATGCCGACTGGATACTGTCGGTGGGCGCGCGCCTCGACAGCAAGGCGACTGGCACCCCGCTCTCCTACTTCGCTCGTGCGGCGCACATCTTCATGGTCGACGTCGATTCGGCAGAGATCGGCAAGTTTAAGGAAGAGCTGGGACGCAAGTTCTCCGGTGCGCAGGCCGACGCGAAGCTCTTCCTGTCCGACGCTGTCAAGCTTGTGCGGACCGAGGGCGGCCGGCCCGACTTCGGTCCCTGGCGCGCGCGGTGCAGGGAGTGGTTGGCCAAGTACCCCGCGTGTCGGCCCGAGTACGAGGCGGAGGATCATATCAATCCTTACGTGCTTGCGAAGCGCCTGTCGGCGCACTGCCAGCCTGGAGAAAACATCGTCTCGGATACCGGGCTCTCGCTCGCCTGGATGATGCAGACCTTCGAGTTCAAAGAGGGGCAACAGTTCATTCACGCGTTCAACCAGACCCCGATGGGCTACGGGCTGCCGGCGGCCATTGGCGCGGCATTCGCGCGTTCGGGGCGGCGGGTGGTGCTGGTGACTGGCGACGGCGGATTCATGCTCAATATACAGGAGCTGCCCCTACTCGTGCGCCACAAGCTGCCGATCAAGATCGTCCTGATCAACAACGGCGGGCACGCTATGTGTCGGCAGACGCAGGAGCAGTGGCTTGGCGGTAAGTACTACTCGACCTCGGTAGAGGGCGGTCTGGCTTTCCCCAATTTTCAGGCGGTGGCGGAGGCCCACGGGCTGCGGTGGATTGGTCTGGACTTCAATCGCCACGCAGCGGGTGCGCTGGCGGAGTTGCTCGAGAAGGATGATCCGGCGCTGCTTGAAGTTGCCGTTGATGGCGCGCACCGCCTGATCCCGCTGGTGCAGCACGGCAAGCCGAACGAGGACGGTAACCCGCCGCTGTCGCGCGCGGAGCTGCGCGAGCAGATGATCGTGGGGACAGTCGATGGGGGAATTGATGGGCATCTCTAAGTTGTTTGCGGAGATGTTCGTGCGGGAGCACGCCTACCAACCTCTGGTCGGAGAAACTACTCTTGTCAGTCGGCAGACGGTAGACTTCCTGCCCCACGAGATACGCCCTTTTATGACCGGACTTGGTGTTACGCCTGTCGCAGCGTATGAGCTAGAACTGGATCTGCACACGCGGGCCAGCGTAAAACAGTCGATTTCTGATCGGGCCTTCTTCGGTTTGTTGGGCGTGCGAGATTTGCGTTCTATGGATGTTAGTCGCTACGAGGCCTCTGATATCATTTGTGACTTGAACGAGCCCCTGCCTAAGCACTTGCTTGGTACGGCTGATGTGGTCGTTGATGGCGCCACCTTGGACAACGTATTTAATCCGGCTCAGGCTCTGCTTAATCTCGCGGGCATGTTGCGGCCGGGCGGGCGTTTACTTATGTTCAATATGGGCTCCAATCACAGCTGCCCCTATGTTATTCTGACCCCACTCTGGTTCTACGATTACTTTGTGGGCAACGGTTTTCCTCGAGTGCTGGTCTACGTAAGTGTGCGGTCGCAGCATGGACGAAATGTGTTTGTTGTTCGACCTCAGAATGAGGGTATACTGTCCCCAAATCTTACATCGGGATACGAGATGACAATTTTCGTGCTGGCTCAGCGCGGTGGCGCGTCCACTCACAGTCTAGTGCCAATACAGCATCAGTATAGAGATCGCGCCGCAGACTGCCGACACAAAGAAAACATTGCACTGACGTTGGGGATGGCGGGATGCATTGATCACCTGAAGTCGGACTGCCCGCAATTTTTGGCCACCCCAGGCGGCTATCGGTTTATTCCGGCATGAGCGCAATCAACTACCGCGGCCTCTCGATTCCGTTTACTTCGATGGGCGGCGGGTCCGTCACGTCGGACAACCTGTTCGATCCGAACGAGCAGGTGATCTTCGACTTCTACGAGGTGAACAAGGCCCGCTACTGGCGTGCGCTGGACGTCGGGGCCAACATCGGGGTGCACTCCATCCTGATGGCGCGCCAGGGCTGGGAAGTTCGCGCCTTCGAGCCCGACCCCGTCCACTATGCGCGCCTACTGGAGAACGCGGCGGCTCACGATGTAATAGTCGAGGCGGAGAATGTGGCTGTGTCGGACCACTCCGGTACGGGGGTGTTCGTCCGCGTGCTGGACAATACTACGGGGAGCCACCTTGCGGGAGCCAAGGACTCCTATGGCCCCCGCGAGCGCTTTGCCGTCGGACTAGTGGACTGCCGGCCGTTGTTCGCGTGGGCCGACTTCGCGAAGATCGACTGCGAGGGGCACGAGGATGTTCTGGTGTGCGCGACCGATGCCGCTACGTGGGCGCGCATGGACGCGCTGCTGGAAGTTGGGACTAATACGAACGCACGCTGCATCTACAACCACTTGATCGACTTGGTCCCCATGTGGTCGCAGAAGACGGGTTGGCGGCGAGTGCATGCCATCGCCGACATGCCGATTTGTCACCAGGACGGCAGCTTGTTCGTTGGGGAGTCTCCACCGTTTTCGACTGCTTCGCGTGTATCGGAGCGCAGCTGCCTATGAGCCAAGATCACGTAGTTAAGTTCGCCGCAGCTCTCGACGGTGTACTGCGGAGCCCACTCATCGCTCAGCAGTACGCCGAGCTGGTGCGTGAACTTGTGGCCCTCCGCGAACGTGGTGGGCGTTTGTTCGTGCTCGGGGTCGGGGGTGGGGCCGCCAACGCGGCACACGCGGTCAACGACCTCCGCAAGCTCTGCGGGATCGAGGCCTATGCCCCGACGGACGGTATCGCGGAGCTTACCGCTCGCGCCAACGACGAGGGCTGGCACACGATCTTCGTGGAGTGGTTGCGGACCAGTCGCCTGTCCAGGCGGGATGCGATCATGGTATTTTCAGTCGGCGGTGGTCAGGCGAAGGTCAGCGCGTGCCTTTACGAGGCCGTGCAGTTCGCCAAGTGGCTCGACGCGAAAGTTCTCGGTATTGTGGGCCGCGCGGACGGTGCCACCGCGAAGATGGGGGACGCTGTGATCGTGGTTGGTCCCGTACTCGACGATGACAGCATGATCACGCCGATCACGGAGACCGTGCAGATAGCGCTCCTGCACGCGCTGGTCAGCGACCCAAAACTCCAGTGCAGGAGAACCAAGTGGTAGACATCAGTGTATTTGCCGACACCGCGCGCCTGGATCAAATCAAGCTCCTGGCGGGGACCCGGCGCGTGGCCGGTTTCACGACCAACCCCACGCTGTTTCGCGCGGCCGGCGCGACGGACTATCTGGAACACGCGCGCGCCGTCATCGAGGCGGCGGCGGGAAAGCCCGTATCGCTCGAGGTCATCGCGGACGACCTCGTCGAGATGGGACGGCAGGCCCGCATTCTCGACGCGCTTGCCCCGTGGATCTACGTCAAGATACCAGTTACGACTACCGACGGCGCATCGACGTGCGCGCTCATCAGTGATCTCAGGTCGGATGGAATTTCCCTCAACATCACGGCGGTCTTTACCGAAGCCCAAGTCCGTGAACTGGTTGAGTGCTTCCGCCACTACCCTCGCGTGCCGGTTATCGTGTCCATATTCGCGGGCAGGATCGCGGATGCGGGGTGCGACGCCTATCAGTTGGTGCGCGATTGCTGCAGGATGCTGGCGATGGGCACGGGGGGCATGGTGCAGGTGTTGTGGGCCTCCCCGCGTCAGGTTTACGACCTGCTGTTGGCAGATCGCGCGGGCTGCGCCATCATCACCATGACCCCCGAGCTCATCGACAAGATTCGCCTGATCAACAAGGACCTGACCATATTCTCGCGCGAGACGGTTGAAATGTTCTACCGGGACGCGCAGGCGGCGGGGTATGTTTTATAAGTGCTCTATTTTTGTGGAGGCTAGTGCCGGATGTGCCTGCGAGGACAACTTAGCGCAGGTTCCCGTAGGGCCAGTAAGGGTGGCCGCAGGGGTAAGCAGTCTGAACTGACAGGCTTAGTATCACGCCGCAACCGCAACCCGTAAGGGAAGCAGTCTGGAAAGGCACAAGAGTGCGAAGGCATACGAGCGCGAGGACGAGCAAACGGTTCACCGTTTCTGAAGTCGCCGTAAACGATGCCCTGGATAAGAGTTGTACTTGACGGTGTCCCGGTTCGATCCCGAGACAGATGCTAGCCTCCACAAAATAGAGTTCTTCAACAAATGCTTCTCGCTCGCCACAGGGCTAAGATTGTGAAGCTTGACCAACTCGTTGAGTTGATCGGCGCGCGTCCGCGTGCGCGCACTCTGGTGATGTGCCACGGAGTGTTCGACGTCGTCCACCCCGGCCACTTGCGTCATCTGCTTTACGCCAAGTCCAAGGCCGCGATCTTGCTGTGCTCGGTGACCGCCGACCAGCACATCTCGAAGGGTCCGTATCGTCCACACGTGCTGCAGGAACTGCGTGTCGGTAATCTGGCCATGCTCGATATCGTGGACTACGTGGTGATCTGCGAGGATGAGAAGCCCCTGGACCTGATTGCGCGCCTGCAGCCCGACTTCTACGCCAAGGGGTTTGAGTATAGCGCGCGCTCGGGCGGCCCGATCCCGGAGATCGCAGCGGTTGAGGCCTACGGCGGTGAGGTCTTGTTTACGCCAGGGGATTTGGTCTACTCGTCGTCCGCCCTGCTCAACTTCGTGGAGCCCGACTTGCGCTGGGAGAAGCTCGACCTCCTCATGCGGCGTGTCGGCATCTCGTTCGCGGACTTGCGCGCGACTTTGGCTGCCATGCAGAATACGCATGTGCACGTGGTCGGCGACTCGATCGTAGACTCGCTCCTGTACTGTGATGTGATCGGAGCCCACGCCAAGACCCCGACGATGTCGGTGCGGCGCGGCCGGCGCGAGGACTTCATCGGCGGCGCGGCGGTGGTGACGCTGCACGCTCGCGCCGCCGGGGCCGCCGTCCAGTTCAGTACCGTCCTGGGTGACGACAAGTTCGGAGTCATGGTCCTCGACCGCCTGGGTGCGGCGGAGATCGACGTGTTCCCGATCATGGACCGCGCTCGCCCGACTACGGTCAAGGAGGCCGTGGTGGTCGGCGGCTACCGGCTCCTCAAGATCGATACGGTGGACAACCGCTCGATATCCAATGTACTGCTGCGTCAGCTGTGCGAGCAGGTGGCCGAGACGGTGCCCAACGCGGCGGTCGTGTTCTCGGACTTTCGCCACGGCATCTTCAACGTCGGGACCATCCCGGCACTCGCCGGGGCCTCCCCGCCCGGACGCCTCCGCGTGGCGGACAGTCAAGTTGCGTCGCGTTGGGGCAACATCGCGGACTTCCGGGATTTCGACTTGATTACTCCGAACGAGCGCGAGGCACGCTTCTCCCTGGGAGACCAGGACTCCGGGGTGAGGCCGCTGGCTGCGCAACTCTACGAGGTGGCCCGGTGCCGGTGGCTACTTATGAAGGTGGGCGAGCGCGGTGCCTTCGGGTTCGGCCCAGCGGCGGCAGACGCCGAGCGCTCGTTCGCGCTGGACAGCTTCGCCGCACGCGTGGTGGACCCGGTGGGCGCGGGGGACGCCTTCCTGGCGTACGCGACGCTGTCCTTGCTGGCGCGACCGTGCCTGGCGACCGCCGCGATACTCGGGTCGTTCGCGGCCGGCGCTGAGTGCGAGTATGATGGGAACGTGCCAGTCGTGCCGGAGCGCGTGCTGGCGAGGATCGACGAGGGTGCCGGGGAGATCGGGGAGTAAGCTGGTCAACGGGGTCAACCTATCACTTAGCGGGGCGGGCTCCTTGGGAGAGCCTCTAGCGCCGATTGTCAACTCCCGACGCGCGCGCATATCCCGACCCCTGCTGGTGCCTGCGGATCACCGAGGACGCTTCGGGAGGGCGTGGTTGTGCGACTTGGAAGCTGCTCGGCGCCATGCTCAGCTTGGTGCACCCCCAGATGCCGAGGTCGCCCACTGGATAATCGAGGCTCCCTGGTCCAGCGAGGTCGTGCACTCCTATTCGATCGTATTGGTGCATCTTCGTCCGATTGTCGGCTGGTCCGAGGTCGCACGCTACCTGGACGGGGCGACGCACGGACTCGCGCTGTGGGCGATAAGTCCGCAGACCGATCGTGAGCGGCTCCTTCGCGAGCCGGTGTATCCGCTGGATTGGTTGCAGCCGGCGATATTCGCGGCGCAGATTGTGGCCCGCGACGACGGCGAGGCCGCGCAGCGCGTAGTGCACGCCGTGGAGCTCGTGTGCGCCGGTAGGCTGAGCCCGCATCCTACCCGCGTGCGGGATTGGGCCGAGATCTTCGGGTATAACATGCTCGCTAGGGCGCGGCCTCTCCTTCCCGCAGGAGGATCTCGGGATGCGTGATTTCGGCGCTTACGGCTGCGTCCGCCTCTATACCCCACTGGAGTGGCTTGACAAGGCGGCCGTTGTTCGCCTCGGGACCGAGCTCGGGGTCGCCTGGTCGAGGACGTGGAGCTGCTACGCTGGGGGCGTTCACCATTGCGGTACCTGCCCGACGTGCCGCGCGCGCCGGGCCGGCTTCGAGGCGGCTAGAGTGAGCGACCCGACAGTATACGCGCGACACCCGAGCGTGTAAGTTCGCGGTTAGTATGTAATCTTACATCTGGTCTCCGGGCGAGGCTTCGCTCGATGAGAAGATCAAACGAAGGAGGAGATGTTACCGATGTCATTTCTGGTCAACGTATTGTGTTCGTAAGCGGGGATGGGGGGCTTGGTACATATACATTTTGCACCAAGTGTTTGCGCATCTTATCAAAATCGGAGTTCATACAATGAGGATACTCGTAACAGGCGGCGCGGGTTACGTTGGGAGCCGGTTGGTGCCAGCTCTACTCGACGACGGGCATGTGGTCATCGTTTACGACATGTTCTGGTTTGGGGACCACCTCCCTCCGGGCGTAGAACACCCCACCCCCGAGAACCCGAGCCGCATCTTCCGCGCTGAGGACGACATCCGCGATATCTCCGGCTTCGAGCAGGCGTTCGCGCTATGGGGGCCGGTTGACGCGGTCATTCACCTCGCGTGCCTCTCCAACGACCCCTCGTCGGAGATCGACCGCGACCTCACCAAGTCCATCAACTTGGATGCATTCGAGCCGCTGGTGATCGCCGCCAAGGCGGCGGGGGTGCGGCGCTTCATCAACTGCTCGACGAGCTCGGTCTACGGGGTGTCGGATGCGCCGGATGTGCGCGAGGACCACCCTCACGTTCCGATCACGCTCTACAACACCTACAAGTCGCAGTGCGAGCCGCTGCTGTTAAAGCACCAGTCGCCGGACTTCGAGTGCGTGACCATCCGCCCCTCGACGGTCTGCGGCTACTCGCCGCGCCAGCGCCTGGATCTCGCGGTCAACATCCTGACCAACCAGGCCTACCACAGGGGGGCCATCACGGTCTACGGTGGGCGGCAGAAGCGGCCGAACCTGCACATCGAGGACATGGTAGACTGCTACCGCGTCCTGCTGTCGGCCCCCGCTAGTAAGATCGCGGGGGAGACGTTCAACGTCGGGGCTGGCAACGTGACCATCGCCGAGCTGGCGCAGCTCGTCCGCGAGGTGGTCGGGCACATCACTGGGCGGCCAGTTGAAATAGAGACGCGGGGGTCGCTTGACCCGCGGAGTTACCAAGTCAACTCGGACAAGATCGAGCGCGTGCTCGGGTTTCGCCCGCGCCGCGGCATCGCGGATGCGGTGCGCGACCTGTGCTCCGCGTTCGCGGCCGGTAAGCTCCCCGGTTCGTTCGAGCGCGCGGAGTACTACAACGTGCGGCGCATGAGAGAGGTGTTCGATGACCTCTACTGCGACGCGACGCAGAGTGCGTTCCGGCCGGAAGATGGAATTATGTCAGAACTGGATATTCACCGGGGTGCGGGGCATGGCAGTCAAAAGTAGGCTCGCGAAGTTGCGAGGAGCTTACCGGCGGCAGAAAAAAGATGCTGCTGAAGGGCAACGCAAGCGCTGGGCGCGATTATCCTTAGAGGAACGTGCGGCATATCTTAAGAAACTGCTGCAGGCTAGAACTCAGAAACACGACATGAAGCGGGGGGTTGGTAAGTGAAAATCCACTTCGCGGGCGGTACACACTTGGCGCAGACCTTCTCGCGCGCCGCAACCATGCGCGGGTTCGAGGTATCCAACCTAACCGAGGCGGAGCTTGCGTTCGTCGCGGTCGACGTCCTGGACCACAACGATCTCCTCGGCGTCCGCGCAGTCGCCGACGCGGTCGAGCGGCAGGCCCTCGCGGCGCATGCCGTCATCATCCTGAGCCAGGTGCCGCCCGGCTTCACGCGCGCTCGCCACGCCAGGAACCCGGCGATGCGGCTGTACTATCAGGTCGAGACCATCATCATGAGCCGCGCGCTCGAGCGTATCAGCCGCCCCGAGCAGATCGTGGTAGGCTGCGCTGATCCTACGGTGCCGCTGCCGCTGGCCTACCAGGAGTACTTGATGGCCTTTAGGTGCCCGATCCTGCAGATGTCTTACGAGTCGGCCGAGCTCTCCAAGTGCGCGATCAACTACTTCTTGGCCGCGCAGATCAGGACCACCAACGAATTGTCTGCTGCTACTGCCCGCCTCGGTGCAGATTGGGGCGATGTGGCGCGCGCGCTGCGTAACGACGCGCGCGTGGGGCTGCACGCGTACCTTCGTCCAGGTTGCTTGAATCAGCACCTGCATCGCGATGTTGATACGATCAAGAAGCGCCTAGTAGAACCCCCGGAGTACATATGTCAGGAGTATCTGTAGTGGGGCAGTACGCAGATCTCCTCCGTGCGCTGCCGCGAACCAGGCGCAGTGTGCGCGATAGAAAAGCCGCCAAGACTCTGGAGGTCGTGCGTATCGCTAAGCAGTTCGGCCCCGAGTACTTCGACGACAGCAGGATGTACGGCTACGGGGGCTACGTCTATGATGGGCGGTGGATACTGGTCGCGCAGGATATCCTGAACCACTACGGGCTGATTCCAGATCCGTACCCGCCGCGGATCCTCGATGTCGGCTGCGCCAAAGGATATCTGGTGCACGACTTGCGTCAGCACGGCGGTGCCGACGCCTACGGCCTCGACGTCTCCCGCTACGCCCTGGAGCACTGCCGTGCCGATGACGTGGGGCGCCTGCACTGGGGGCGCGCGCAGGCGCTGCCCTTCCCCGCACGGAGCTTTGATTTGGTACTCTCGATCAACACTCTCCACAACTTGCCTCGGGAGGAGATCAAGACCGCCCTCCGGGAGATGCAGCGCGTATCGCGGGGCCGTATGTTCGTCCAGGTGGATACCTACCGCACGCCGGCCGAGCGGGCGCTGTTCGAGGACTGGGTACTGACGGCCGAGTTCCACGGGTACCCCGACGACTGGTTGGCGCTGTTCCGGGAGGCCGGTTACGACGGGGACTACGCCTGGACCATAGTGGAGGAGCAAGATGGCGACGAAGAAGGAAGTACTCGAGGCGGCGGTGCGGGGCGAGGGCTGCCTGGGTAGGGCGGCGAACGGCGAGCCGGTGTTCGTGCTGCGGGCGCAGGATCGGCTGGCGGCTGCGCTAGTCGATGATTGGGCCAACGAGGCCGTGCTCAGTAAGTGCCCAGCCGACAAGGTAGCCGAGGCGCGCGCGATCGCCGCGCAGATGCGCACGTGGCCCAATCGCAGGCTGCCAGACTGAGGAGGAGTTTATGGCCCAGATCAAATTTACGGCGAGCATCTCACTAACGATCATCCACCCGGATGGTGTAAAACCCACTAAGAAGGCCGTCGCGCGATACGTGCGCGAGAAACTTCAAGCCCCTCACTATGTCGTTGACATGCAGCATGGGTGCGTGGAAGTCGTCAAAGCCGTCGTGCGCGACGTGGACAAGGACTGAGCACCATGTCGGGAAAGACCTACTGCATCCTCGGCGGCGGCGGTGCCTTCGGTATACACTGCGCGATCTACCTGTTACAGCGCGCCGACCCGAAGAAGGTCGTAGGCATCGGGCGCAACCCGCTGCGTCCCGAGCCGTTCAATCTCGGCATCAGGAGTTGCGCGCTGTACGAGTACCGCACTCACCACATTGTTCACGAGCAGGATATGCTGCTGGAATATCTGGGGGAACTTCAGCCGGACGTTATCATTAACTTCGCGGCGCAGGGCGAGGGGGCCGCCTCCTGGCGACACAGCTGGCGGTTCTTCGATACCAACGCGACCGCCCTCGTGCGTCTGTACGAGGAGTTGTCGCGGAGCGCCTGGGTGCGCCACAAGGGTTCGGAGTTCCGCTTCGTCCACGTCGGTACGTCCGAGCTCTACGGCTCGGTGACTACCCCCGCGCGGGAAGACGCGCCGATCGTGCCCTCCAGTCCCTACGCCGCATCCAAGGCCGCGTTCGACCTGTACCTGCTGGCGATGGTTCGACAGGGCGGCGGCGCTCCTGCGACCATCGTGCGCCCGTCGAACTGCTACTGCTCGGGGCAGCTGCTGCATCGCATCATCCCGCGGGCCGTCGTGTCGGGCCTGCTCGGGAGCAGAGTACCCCTGCACGGCGGGGGATATGCGCGAAAGTCCTATCTGCACGCGCGCGACCTTGCCCGCGCCATCCTCCTCGTGAGCGGAGACCATCGGTGCGTCGGCCAGGCCTACAATGTCGGCCCAAGCGAGCCCACCAGCATCCGCGAGGTGGCGGAAATGTGCGCGGCGGTGGTTGGAAAAGCATTCGACGATGTGTTTGACGTCGCTCCCGAGCGCATCGGGCAGGACGCGTGCTACTGGCTGGACTCGTCGGCGATCCGCGCGCTGGGTTGGCAGCCGGAAATCGACTGGGTGCGCGGTCTTGAAGATGTGGTCGTGTGGGCGAAGAAGTACCTGACCGAACTCCGCGGCTGGCCGACGGACTACCAGCTGAGGGCGTGACATGGTAGATAAAGAGGCAGCTTTGAGCGAGCGTGATTGTATGTGGCCGGACTGCCTCATCAGGGTAGGTAGGATGCGGGCGTGTGAGCATAGTTGCCCGTTCGAAACCAAGAAATTTTAGCAGCAGTTCAAGGAAAATAAGCGCAAGCTGGTCCAAGATATGGCCAAGTCTAACAGCCCATTTTATGATCCATGACTGAAATAGCGAAAGATCGCTGTCGCCGCTACCGGAGGCGCATCCTGGAGATCAGCCAGCAGGTGCAGGCGGCGCACGTGGCGCCGGCCTTCTCCTGCCTCGAGATCGTGGACGCGCTCTACCACGAAGTCATGCGCCCGCAGGACATCTTCATCATGTCGAAGGGCCACGGTTGCCTCGCGCAGTACGTCGTGCTGGAAGATCGTGGTATTATTCCGCGTGAGGACCTGGATTTGTACTGCAGGCCCGGCGGGCGCCTCGGCGCGCACCCGGACTACTGCCCGACACTGGGCATCCACGCGTCGACCGGCTCCCTGGGGCACGGGCTCGGCATCGCGGCTGGGCAGGCGCTCGCCGAGAAGATGCGCGGGACCGACGTGCGCGTCTATGTCCTGCTATCTGACGGTGAGTGCCAGGAGGGCTCGACTTGGGAGGCCGCGATGGTGGCGGCCAACCTGGGGCTCTCTAACCTAATCGCGCTGATCGACTACAACGACTTCGGCGGCATGGATCGGATGAGCACGGCCCACCCGGCGCTGTACCCATTGGTGGATAAGTTTCAGGCGTTCGGCTGGTGCGGATCGGTCGTTCCGGATGGGCACGCCCGCGAGGTTGGGCAGATGGTCCTACGTCTTCGGGCAGTGTCGGAGGCGGCGACCCAGTGGCCGTCGGCTTTCGTGTGCCGAACAACTAAGGGGCGCGGGGTGTCGTTTATGGAGAACAACCCGCTCTTTCACTACCGGAGCCCCTCACCGGAAGAATACCGCCTCGCGCTGGAGGAGCTGTCCTGATGTCGCACAAGAACTCAGAGGTCGTTGACGCGCGGTATGAGCGCATCAAGATCGACGATTCGCGCCATAAGTCGGTGCTGTTCGAGATCGGCAATAAGGACGTCTGGCTGCCGCGCGCGTTGATTGAGATTGACGCGGACTCGAAGACGGTCGCACTGCCGACGTGGAAGGCCGAGCAGGAAGGAATTGAGGAGTACTCAGCCGGATAAGCATGGAAGCTTTAGCGACTCGGCCCCCTAAGTCGGCGGAGACAAGAGCTAAACTACGAGAAGCACAATTTGGCAAGACTCATTCAGCTAGTGCAAAAGCAAAGATGAGAGCAGCTCATTTGGGTAAAATGCTTTCCAGCGAGACTAGGGCTAAAATGTCCGCTGTGCGTTTAGGAAGGAAGCATTCAGAAGAGACTAAAATGAAGATACGTGCATCCAATAAAGGGAGACATGCTCAGTATGGTAAGAGAAACCCATTTTGGGGCAGATATCATTCTGATGAGACAAAAGCTAAAATCAGCGCTACCAAACGTGCTACGGGTCGGGGGGTAACATCTCTTGAGGAATGCTTTTGCCCGCACTGTTTTTGAACTGGCGAAGGGTGATCCGCAGGTCGTAGTTCTGGTTGCAGATATTTCCCCTGCTGGATCAATGGAAGATTTTAAGAAATCCTTTCCCGCGCGCTTCATCAATGTCGGCGTGGCCGAGCAGGCCATGATCGGCCTAGCCGCCGGTCTCGCCCAGAGGGGATTCAAACCGTTCTGCTACACCATCGCGACGTTCGCTCTGTTTAGGGCCTACGAGTTCATCCGCTGCGACTTGGCCTACCAGAACTTGCCGGTCACCATCGTGGGTATGGGGGCGGGGCTAGCCTACCCGACGCTCGGCGGGACGCACCAAGCGATCGAGGACGTGGCGGTCGCGATGGCGTGTCCGAACATGACCGTGCTGGCACCATGCGATCCCGCCGAGGTCGTTGAGTGCGCGTGCTGGTGCGCGGGGCGCGAGTCGGGGGGACCGATCTACCTGCGCATTGGGAAGGTGGGGGAACCGAACCTCACGGCTGGTGCGGCTCCCTGGGAGTTTGGCAAGCCGCGGTGGTTACGTAAGCACAACGACCTGCACAGGCATCCGCTCATCTTGACTTATGGGCCGATAGCGTCCGTAGCTCTCGCTGTGGCTGATTTTTGTAAAGCGGACGTGCTCGCGATCTCGACGCTCACTGATTTGACTATGCTGTGGGACTACTTACACGGGGACGTCATAGTAATTGAAGAGGCCGTGGGCGCGCCGCTGGGAACCTTTATTAAAGCGGAGGCGGCAGGTTGGGCTCCTGGATTGAGTAGCGTCCGCTTATTTGCCCTGTCCCGCGAATTCAACCATACTTACGGTTCGCGAGATGAGCTCCTCGCCTACTACGACTTAACCGCGGAGAAGATCATTGAGCAGGTCGGACAGCCTTGATCACGTGCCGCGCCGTGCAGTCGCTATTGCCAAGGAGTTGCGGCGTATGGGACTGGAAGTCACGCCTGCACTGAAAACGGAAGGAGACGAGGACATGAGTAAGCACGATGTCGATCAAGTTACCGGACTCGTGCGCGAGGTCGCTGAGGTCGGGGAACTGGCGCGCAGGGTCGCCAGCGATCTGCGCGTGAATCTGGGGGACATACGCGAGGGCCTGAGCGCCGCGCAGGAGTTGTCCGAAGCTCTCCAGACTGTGGGTGCCGAGCTCCGGGGCGCGCTCGGCACCCAGACCAACCGTCCGCCGCGCGATGGTGGTGGGGCTGTACTGTCTGGGGTTGGTGGGTCTGTTGCTGGCGGCGACGCTGTTGGTCGCACTGATGATAGATAGATCAACCCGCGCCCCAGGACCTCGCGGGCCCGTCCCCGTCCCTGTGCGCACTCAGGAGGGCGTTCTGACGGAGGAGCGTGCACTTCCGATCCCGCGTCCTCGGGTACCAAGTCTGCCTGTGCGAACGCGGACCGCGCCTCCGCTGTGCATCCTGCCGCGATGCTACTTCCATGGTGATCCGTGGGCGGGGCTCCGTTAAAAGTGGAATTATATAGATCATGCTTATCCGGTTAACGCACACAGATGCTCGCGACCTACTACCGCTTGTGTCGCGCCTGAACACTAGGGGTTGACGATGAGACCTCCGACGCGCCCACACGTAAACAGGCCGACTCCGCGCGCGCTCGCAATTCAGAGAATTGAGGCTGAGCACCAACGTCAAATCGAGGTTGAGAGCTGGTCTTCGGAACACGATGACGGGCACACGGACGGGGAAATGATGTCCGCCGCCATCGCCTATTACATGCACGCAAAAATGGGACGCGATCCCGTCGTTTTGCGTGCCGATGGCGCCCCGCTGGGATGGCCGTGGGAAGCCAAATGGTGGAAACCCAAGAGTCCCAGTCGCGATCTTGAGCGCGCGGGTGCGCTTGTGCAGGCCGAGCGCGCCCGTCTGCTTCGGCAAAACCACGCCGCCTATGTCGGTCATTGCGATCAGAAATTTAACCTGATCGTTGACGCGCTTGCGGCCCTCACAACGGCTAGTGCTCATGCGTGAAAATCCAACAAATGCGCCAAACACAAGGGGTAGTGGCTGTGTGTCTAAACCGGATAAGCATGATATAGATGACTATTTTGGTTGCTGAGACAGATACATATATGTCCACAGAGCATGGCTGGGTTTGCTATCACTGTGGGGAGCACTTCCCCGGCACTTTTGCAGGCCAGCGCGCCGCGCAAGAGCACTTCGGAGCACCGCCGGATGGGATTCCAGGCTGCCGCTTGAGGATGCGCACTGGCGAAAAGTCTCTGCTTCGTCGTATTCGCTGGCTTGAGCGGCAACTGAGCGAGTTGCGAGTACGGGTTGTTTGTGAAGATACTGAAAAAGATCGTGAAATTCAAACAATGGTTGCCTTACATACACAGGCGCTTCGTGCTGAAGAGGAAAAAGGGTACGCGCGCGGGGTCAAAGACGCGCGGAACAAGGCGGTGGCGCTTGGAGAGGGTATATAATTTCCCTAAAAAGATGAACTGAGAGGTGACTACAATGCCCGCCGACCCGCGCGACTACGAAGTTGAGCACGCCCACGGCGGCATGAGCCGCTGGGCGTACGAAGATGATCCGAAGCGGCTGTGCTTCCACCTGGCCCGATATAAGCACACCGCCAAGCTGCTGGACGGTTTCGGGCGCGTGCTGGAGGTAGGGTGCGCCGACGGGTTCGGTACCCGCATCGTGCGCCAGCACGTCGGAGAGCTGGTGGCTATCGACGAGGACGAGCGTTCTATCGACGAGGCGATCTTGGCGTCCAGCAGCAGCTGGCCGGTGACCTTCGTGCGCGGCACTATTCAAGAGTTATTCAGGCTCAGCTCGTCGAAGTTCGACGCCGTCTACGCGCTCGACGTTTTGGAGCACGTTGCTCCTGATGAAGATTTTTTGCGCGATATGGCCGCCATCGCGCCGGTCGCTGTGCTCGGCACGCCTTCCAAAGAGAGTCAGCAGCACGCGTCGGCCATGAGCCGCCTCGGCCACGTAAACTGCTACTCAGGCGCGGATCTGCGGCGCCGGCTGCACGAATTTTGGGATCAGGTTTTTCTGTTTACCATGCACGATGAAATTCTTGGGACCGGATACTACCCGATGGCGCACTACCTCCTCGCGCTCTGTGTCGGAGGCAAGATTCGTAATACGTGATGCCTGGTGAGATTTTAATAGTACCCACTTCGAGTCCGCCTGCGGGGCCGCGCCGTCCAGGGCGCCCCCGCATCTTTACTGCGGCGGTCCTGCGCACCATCCCTAAGTGGGTGGCCGATGGCGCTACTCGCCGTGATATCGCGCGGGCGCTCGGTACCACTGTCGGGAGTTTGGAAGTGATCTGCTCGCAAAACGGAATCCCACTGCGAGGTAGTGGCGGCGGCGAGCTGCTCGCTAGGCTCGGGCGCAAGCGCTGGACCGTCCTGCGGCGCGAGGCCGCCGCGCGCAAGATTACGACCCTGCAGCTCGCGGTACGCCTGCTGGCGGCCGTGGTGGATGGGAACCTGTTCAACGCCGTCCTTGATGACCAGGACGAGGACGGCGCGTGAGACGCGCCGTAGTGATTGGGCGCGCGGCGGGGGCGATGGACGACTACTGCGCGGCTCGCGCTCTCTGTACTTTTGACGATGTAGTCGTGGTCGGGAAGATGGGCGAGGTGTTCCCCGACTGCATCGATCACTGGGTGTCATTTCACGTGGACCTCTTCGACAAGTGGACCGCCACCCGCGCCTCGCGGGGGTTGCCCGCCGCTCGAAACTTCTGGGGCGGAGAACACAAGAGCGCCCGCAGGCGCGCGTACGATATCATAACAACTGGGGGGCCGCTGAAGTATGTGCGCTGCGTTGGCGGATCGTCCGGATTCATGGCGGTGCAGATCGCGCTGGACGAGCTCGGAGCAGAACGGGTCGTACTCGCGGGCATACCCATGCGGGTCGAGGACTCGCACTTTCCGGGCGCGGCTTCCGAGAAGGAGCAGGGCGCGCCGTGGAGTGAGGCCGACGCGTACTGGACGACGTGGGAGGAGAACATGGCGCAGCTCACGGGCCGCGTTCGTTCCATGAGTGGGCGCACGCGCGAGCGCCTGGGGTACCCAGACGCGGGCTGGTTGGCCGGAGGTCTATAGTGCTCGCCTTGATAAAAGCTGCCCCGCGCGGGGATCGCGCGCGCATCGAAGAGCTGGTGGCACGCGAGGAGGCGCGAGTGCGCCGCGCTTTTCGCCAGTTCCTCGACGAGGTGCGATCCCCCGCCGTGCGCCGGCAGGTCCGCGAGGTGCTCGAGCGCGAGGGGGTTGAATCCGCGCTGCGCGTGGTGGACGCGCACGTGGTTCGTCTCGGTACGGTGATCGCGCGGGTGTTCCAGGCGGCGGCGGCAAATGAGGCGGCGAACCTCGCGGGCAAGCTCGCGCGGACCGCGCGGGTCGCGATCACATTCGACCCGACGTACCCGCGCGCGGCCGATGCCATGCGCAGGAACACCCTCGAGTTTGTGCGCGGCTTCACGCGCAGTCAGCGCGAGGCGACGCGGGCGGCCTTGTCTGAGGCGCTCATGGCGGGTGCCGGCCCAGTTGAAGTTGCGCGCGCGTTTCGCGATAGCGTCGGTCTCACCGAAGTACAGCGCCGGGCGGTTGCCAACTACCGACGCCTGCTGGAAGCTGGTGACGTACAAGCCTTGGCGCGCGACCTCCGCGATCGTCGGTTCGATTCGTCGGTCGCGCGCCTGATCGCAGAAGATGAACCACTAGGGGCCACGCGCATCCAGCGCATGGTTGAGCAGTATCGCAGTCGATATCTACAGTATCGAGCAGAGACCATCGCGCGTACCGAGACTCTCCGGGTACTGAACCAAGCGCGGGTGGAGGCGGTGGCGCAGACTGTCGAGCAGGCAGAGATCAACCGCGCGCAAGTTCGCCGCATCTGGCGCGCGACCCAGGACCCTAGGACGCGCGACACCCACGCGGCCATGGACGGCCAAGCACGCGGCATTGACGAGCCGTTCGAGAGCCCATCGGGCGCGCTCCTCATGATGCCGGGGGACCCAAGTCTGGGAGCACCGGCATCGGAGATCGTGAACTGCCGGTGCGTGCTACTGCTGGAAGTCGCGGATTAACCGGCGAGTTTAAGCGACTTAATTTTTGGGTATCTCAACTCTCCACTATACTCTTGGACTTCGAAGCTACGCCTCGCAGTCAGACTTCCTCCCCTGACCTGCGCGGCGGTAGCGTGGTGCCGCGGCGGTCGGGGCATGCGCCCACCCAGACCCGCACCTGGACCCCAAGCCTTCGACCGCCGTGGAACCTTTGCGAGGAGTGAAGATCAGTAAAGATGCCTTGGTCACGAAATGAGAACCTCCCCGCGTCTGTGCGTGGGGTCCTCCCAGAAGAAGCGCAGACGCGCTTCCGCGAGGTCGCGAACGAGCGCATGCGCGGCGGCGCATCCGAGCAGTCAGCCATCGCCCAAGCTTGGCACGTAGTCGGCATCGGCTGGAAGAAGCCGAGGGACGGCGGAGAATGGGTGCGCAAGAACGACCAGCCGTCGTTCATCAAAGCCGAGGTGGTCAAAGTCAGTGACGAACTTGGTCTGGTATTCGGTTGGGCAATTACGTGCAAAGTGGATGGGGAGTCCTACTTCGACTCACAGGGTGACCACATCCCGGAGGACTCCATGCTCAAGGCGCTGGCGGACTTCATGGAGCACAGCCGAGTCGCCAAGGAGATGCATGGCGGCGAGCAGGTTGGTGAAGTCGTGTTCGCCTTCCCGCTGACCGCCGAAGTTGCCAAGGCGATGGGCATCGAGACCAAGTTCACGGGCGCGATGGTGGCTATGAAGCCCGGTCCAGAAGTGCTCGCCAAGTTTCGCGACGGCATCTATACGGGTTTTTCCATAGGTGGTTTTCGACTGCTGGACGAAGATGTCGCGGCCTGAGTCCGACGAGAGCGACGAGGCTGTGCGGCTGTCGCAGGTCCCGGCGCGATCCTACGAGATCCCCGGTGGTCCACTGGCGCGGGATCTCGGTTCTGTCGACGTGTACAAACTCGCCGAGATCGCGCGTGGCGGCAAAAACGACAGTGTGAGGTAGACTATGGTCGAGCGCCGCATATCTACCCGCAAACGCATCATGCGCGACTTTGTCATAAAAGAATTATCGGCGGTCGATCGCCCAGCGCAAGGCCACGCGCGCATGACCCTGATGAAGCGAGCCGACGACATCATCGATGATGTCGTCAAAGAATACTACGGCAGCACCAGCCCGCAGGTCGTGGCCGCCGAGGTCAGCGCGCTGAGCTTCGACGAAGTGCTGGCCGATCAGCAGGCGCGCGAGGCGGCGTGCCAAGTCAAGGACAACGTCTGGGCGCGCTGGCACGCACTCCGGCGCTCGTTTGAGACCATCGCGGCCGACGAGGAAGTTTCACCGGGCGACAAGGTTGCTGCAATGCAGAGTTCACTCAATCAATTCATCAGCTCCCTCGAAGAGCAGAGCGAAGTCATCGCTGAGTCGGTGACCAAGGCCCTCACCGCAGTTCCGGCCATCGCCGAGCTGCTCAAGCAGGACGGCGACAGCAAAGGAGATGCTCCTATGACCCACGGCGAGAAGAAGCAGTTCGATGAGTTGCACGACACTGTAGCAGCCCTCACCAAGCAGCTCGAGGCAGCTACCGCGAAGGAGCCCGCTAAAAAGGCGGCGGACCTCCAGGCCGAGATCGACAAGAGCGCGGCCCAGATTGCCGAACTCGCCGCGAAGCTCGCGGCCTCCGACGCCGAAAAGGTTGAGGCCGTCGCCAAGGCCGGCATGTCCGACGCCGAGAAGGAGTACATGGCCGGCCTGGACGGCAAGGCCAAGATGGACTTCATGCAGGCTAGCGCCGCCGAGCGCAAGAAGGTCATGAGCAAGGCCGCCGCCGACGACCCGGTGGTCTACAAGTCGGAGGCGGCCGGTGAGACCTACCACAAGTCGGACGATCCGCGCCTGGTCAAGCTGGCCAAGCAGGCCGACGAGTCCGAGCGCATCGCCAAGGCTGAGCGCGAGCGCCGCGAGGTTGCGGAGTTCACCAAGCGCGCTGCGGACGAACTCGCGGACTTCTCCGGCGAGGTCGGCGACAAGATCGAGGTCCTCCGCGCTATCTCCAAGATGGACGAGGCCCCGCGCGCCGCGCTCGAGGGCATGCTCAAGATCGGTGCCAAGGCCGTCGCCGCGGCATTCGATACTATCGGGCACAAGCACGTGGACGCCCAGAAGTCCGCCGGAGACTTCAGCAAGCGCGTGGCCGAAGTCGCGGCGCGGGATAAGCTCTCCAAGCTCGCCGCGCTCGAGAAGGCGCAGCAGGAGTTCCCGCAGGAGTTCGCGGCGTTCCAGGCCACCGGCGTCCAGGTCAACTAGCGGGGGAATTCCCGCTTGTTCCACACTCCGGGGCGCCCGCTGCGGGCCCCCCCCGCCCCCACAGAAGGATGATCCAACATGGCTTTCAGCAAATCCCACGAGAGTCTGGTCTACGCGCGCAACGCGGGCGCTGACCTCTCCGCCAAGCTCCACTACTTCGCCCACGTTGATACTGACGGGGACATCGTGCTGGCCGGCGACGGCGAGCACATTCTCGGCACCATCATCGAGGCCGCCGCCGAGAATTACCCGGTGACTGTCCAGTTCGGCGGCATCGGCAAGGTCATCGCTGGTGGCGCGGTCGTCGCGGGCGAGCGTGTCGCGTCCGATTCCGCCGGCAAGGCAGTCGCGGCAGCCGTGGGCGACTTCGAGGTTGGTACGGCGCTCGCGTCCGCTGACGCGGGTGACGTCTTCTCGTTCGCATTCCTCCCCGGTCGTCGGCACGCGTAGTACCTAGCGCCGACTTCCTGTCCCGCAGCCCGCCGTGAGGCGGCCCTGATCCCACAGAAGGAGAATTTCAATGCCCAATACCAACGTACAGGGCACGACTCACGTCGACCGTTACCTGACGAACTACTCGCTCGCGTACATGCAGAGCAAGGCGTCGTTCATTGCGGGCCGAGCGTCGTCCCTCATCCGGGTCCAGAACCAGTCCGACAAGTACGTCTCCTATGATCGGGGCTACTTCTGGCGCGACGAGATGCGCGAGCGCGCCCTCGGCGGCCGGCCCGAGCAGGTCGGCTACAAGGT
>ERZ1292632.378-Hain-H43-01um-R2-378-length-46555-cov-11_pt1 | contig 46555 bp, 70 predicted proteins | sample MGYA00564407_ERZ1292632 | MGnify/ENA primary metagenome ERZ1292632 (study PRJEB36523, sample SAMEA6512637) | groundwater metagenome | collected 2019-01-08 | study: AquaDiva: Metagenomics assemblies of 32 groundwater samples | reverse complement strand
CCCCCCCCCCCCCCCATGTATATGAATGGCAATTGTGGTACATTATGGTAAATTACTCACTATATATTCTAAAAAAAATTTTTAGAATATATATATAGAGTATCTTATACCATTTACACATTTGACCGGGCCGGGCGGGACACCCCCCCCCCTTCCTACGCTCCTACACTCCTACATGTCCTACACGTCCTACATTTATGGCAATTTACACATTTAATTCATAAGATTGTTGGTGTTTCACTCTACCTCAGCGAAGTTGAACTCCCCGTGATAAAGACTGTAAATCGACTTCCCCATGAGATACGCTTCAAATTTTGAATCCGTTCTTTTGAGTGCTCTCGATTAGTTGTATAAACTTCTCTCGTTCTTGACACGCTTCACTTATGGTTCTTAGTGCTTTTTGTACCATGTAAGCGAAGAGCTCATTTGCGATATCGTCATTAATATTGTGCCCGTATACCTTACGCATGATACACCTCCATTTAAATGACGGGTGAATACCCGCCGGTCAATTGCACGCTTGAATGTGATAACATGCCCATTCGGTTAGTGGACGGATTAGACCGTCATTAGTGGAAGTACCGTTTATTCCCTTGTGATAGTGAATTCACTTTCCACTTCTGTTTCCGCTTCCACTTCCGCTTCGGCCCGTATTTTCAGTGCCTCAGCAAGTAATGCTTCGCGCTCCTCACTGGTTAACACTTCACCTTTATGATACTTTTTCCATGCGCTTGCGAGAAGTGAAGTGGTCCGTTTCGCTTTTTCACCAACGACGATTGTTACATCGTTGAATTTTTCGTGCACTTCACGGGATGGCATGTCGCGAAGCGTCCGCTGAAAGTCAATGATAACGGACCGGAGTGCAAGTGCATAAAGGGTCTCTTCCGTTATGGTTGAAAAGTTGAAAGTGATATTCAACGGGACCGGCACGCCGGAGCACTTTGTCGAAAAAGTGGTCTGGACGATTTTGGTCGCGGTGTTTATGGTTGTGGCGTCAGATGTCTTTTTCATGGTATGTCGCTCCATGAATGAACATGTTACCACATTCAAGCGTACAATATTCGGTTGTCAAAGAGCGTTGTTGATATGAACATTATAACACAATGTATATCACTTGTCAATGCCCTTAGTTTTCGGCGCAAATTCGCGCGCGATATAATGTTGTATTTGTACAGATATACTTTGTATTTTAAAATTGAAAGTACATTGAAGGGGAGGGTCTTGGGGGAAGGTGGTTCAATCTTATATAATAACCTCAGCTCACAAATTTTCCAGTTTTTGAGTCTATGTGTAAATTTACATATTCAATTTAAGGTAAAGAAAGAATCTACTTGACATCTTGCACTTCGTGCAATATACTGGGAACCATGATACATTGGCTTCATCGAAAGGCTGGTGAAACTTTATGAGACACCCAACACTTAACGGGATACCATCACAGCCGCTGACCCATCTATGGGAACGCCACCGAGAGATTATGCGGCGTCTCGTGGCCGGGGAGCGGCCCATCGAGATTGCTTCCAGTCTTGGCATGACCACGGCACGGCTCAGTATTATAATGAACTCGCCAATCTTTAAGCAGGAGCTTGCACGACTCAGCACCGGCGCGGACCGGGGAGCGATAGATGTGGCTGGGCGGATTCAGGAGACTTCTATCAAAGCGATGGAGATTCTCGAGAGTCTGCTTGATGGGCGGGCGGTCGATAAAGGTATGACCAGCTTTCAGCAGGCTAAGCTGGCTCAAGACATGCTGGACAGGGCGGGGCATGGAGCTGTGCAGAAACGGCAGGTCGCAGTCATGTCAACAGTGCTGACGCCGGAGGATATTGAGGAACTTAAGCGACGGAAGCGTACAGCCGGAGGTGATTAGAATGGCTGAGCTTCTTTGGCTTCCAGTTATGGCCGGCCACATTCTTGACAGTCTATGCCCATGCAAGCCCACTCTGTACACCGATGGGCAAGGTGAGACGGTTTGGATTCATCATTTTAGCGGTGCGAATGAGACTGTGTTTCACGAGGTGACAGATGTTCATCCAAGCAAACTTACGTTTCGGGCGCAGGCAGAGGCTGCTTGTGAAGAACCTGTTTGATGCTCGATTTTATGTCTGGGTGCCGAGGTGGAATCGAGACTGGAGCACTAAGTGCACGGCGTGCAAGGCACGCACAGCTTGGCATGAACATCATGTAACTTATAACCCCGAGGTCACAACGAAGTTGTGCGTTCCGTGTCATGAGAAGATTACGAAGATTAACACCAGAGTCGGATTTGCACAGCGGCGCACACTTAGCAACAAACAGAGGATAGCTCTTTGGAACAGATTCCTTCAAACTTTTTAAGTGGAATAACTCTTGGCTCGCCCGAGGCACCCGCACCCATCGCAGCCACCGACTCATCCACGCCACGCACTCCCGTTGTCGAAGCCCCGGGATTTGTCGGCGGCACAGCGTTGCCAGAATTCACTGCCTTACCAACCGCCCCGACAGAGCTGCCGATGGCAGAAGAACCTTTTCCGCCGAAGGCGGCCCCCGTCTTTCCGACTCCGCCGGAGGCGGGCCAAGATTTTTCCATTTCAAGGTATGAAGATAAAGAAGAGCTTTTCAATATACTTGGTGAGTGTGTAGATAGTTCAAAGGCTATGGCTGAGACTTTCTTTCCTCATCATTGCTATCGTCCATTCGGTTCTATACATACTGAGCTCTTTAAGATACTTGATGATGATACAGTTCGGGCCGCAGCAATCTGTTGCCCGCGAGGTTTTGGTAAGACTACTTTAATGGGACTGGTCTTTCCGGCAAAAAAGATTCTTTTTCGTGACTGCCATTATATTCTATTTATCTCCTCGACTTTCAAGAAGGCTGTTGGTGACTTAAAAACTCTTGCAAATGAACTTCAGACTAATGATTATATCAAGAAGATTTTCGGAGACCTGAAAGGTGTTCAATGGGCTGAAGGTTCTGGTGAACTGGAACTTAATTCAGATATAAAAATAGAAGCAAAAGGAGCTGGCAATCAGATTCGTGGCTTAAAGTACCGGCAGTATCGTCCAGATTTAATCATAATAGATGACCTTGAAGACCCTGAAGAAGTTAGAAATGAGGATAGGCGGAAGATTCTGAAAGAATGGTTCTTTGCAGATTTAATGAACTCAATTAATTTGAACACAACTCGAGTTGTTATCCTCGGAACAATCCTGCATGAGGATGGTCTTCTAAACAATATACTAGATGAGACTTCTGAAAATAAGGATGATTTTCTTCTGGATGATGCTGAGAAGAGAGCAGCCCTTCTAAGAGAGCAATTCACTACACTTAGACTTGAAGCCTGTGATGATAACTTTAAGTCTAACTGGCCAGACTATATGTCTGATGTGGAGATATATGCTAAAGCAGAAGCTTATCGTAAGCGTGGTCTTCTTGATGTTTTCTTTCGGGAGTATAGAAACTTACCGATTTCGAAACAGGGGGCAACATTTCAGCAGGAGTTCTTTAAGCATTATAAAGAGGACTGGAAAACTTTTAATGCTCTCGAGAATGTGATTATAGTAGACCCATCGAAAACAACTAATGTTTCAAGCGATAACTCTGCAATTGTCGGAGTTGCTTTTGATGGCTCGAAGAATAAGATATATCTTCGTGATGTGGTAAATGAGAAACTTCATCCAGATGAGATATATAAAGAAGCCTGTGATATGGCTGATAGACTTGGTACCTGTAATATTGGTATGGAAGTCACATCACTTAATGAGTTTATAACTTATCCTTTTCTGAGTTATATAAAAACTCGAAAGAAGTTTTACAATCTTGTTGAACTCAAAGCTCGTGGGGCTAAAGTTGATAGAATACGGGCTCTTGCTCCTTTCTATCGAATGGGAGCTATTTATCATAATGAAGCAACTCATGTTAAAGCTCCAATAGAAACTCAACTTATGAGTTTTCCTCGTTCAAAGAGAGATGACGTCTCAGATGCTTTTGCTTATATAGTTTCTATGTTCGACCTTGGAGAACGTTTCTTTTCTCAAGATATTTCTCCGGAAGCAGTTGAGGATGAGTATAAAGATTTGGAAGATGAAGACTATCAGCCAATTAGTGGCTGGAGAATTGCACCTTAAAGGAGAAAGTTATGCCCCCAATTGTACTGCCTGAAGATGGTAATAGTGGCGGAATGCCTTTGAGTTTTGCTGGAGACTTTGAGTATAAGTATCCTTCAAATCTTAATTTAAAGCCAGGAACTTCACTTCATGATAGTATTATAAACCGACTAATACGAATGGCAACTCGTTCTCATGAAGCTATGAAAGCTCGTCATTCTGTTTGGAATAAGATTGATGAAACTTTAACGGCTTATATTCCTTTAACTGATTATGAAAAGAAGTTGAAACAGTCTGACTCGACAAAGCCTGTTTCAATAGTTGTTCCTTACAGCTATGCTGTTCTGGAAACACTTCTTGCATATATGACTAAGGCGTTTCTTAGTGATAATGTCTTCCAGTATGAAGGTGTTGGTCCTGAGGATACTATACCAGCAAAGCTTCTTGAACTTGTTGTAGCACAGCAGATTCGTCGGTTTAATGGAGAGCTTGCTATTCACACGGGATTCAGAGATGGCCTATGCTATGGCTTCCATCCCTCTACAGTTGTCTGGACAGAGAAGTGGGGGAGGAAAGTTAAGATTGAGGAGACTAAACGCTTCACAACTATGGGTCAGCCACTTTCGTCTGAGCGGAATAAGGTGACGGAAGGAGCTCTTCTATTTGAAGGTAATCGAATTATCAATATAGACCCATATAAATATCTGCCGGACCCAAATGTAGCTATCCATAATGTTCAGGATGGAGAATTTTGTGGCTGGCTGGATGAAAGTCATCTAAATAATCTGTTGTCTGATGAACAGCTCGGGGACCTGTTTAATATAAAGTATCTTAAGGCTCAAGGTTTAAACAGACGGACGTCTCGTTTTTCAAGTGAGTTTTCTCGGAGAGATAAGGATAAGGTACGTGAATCTGCAACCGGACAGGAAAGCTATTATAATCAGTATGTGACTAAGATAAACATTTATGTTACACTGATTCCGAAAGATTGGGGACTGCCTGGGAGTGATGAAAATCAGCGGGGGGAGTATCCTGAGAAGTGGCTCTTTACAGTAGCTGATGATACTATATTGATTCGAGCTCAGCCTCTTGGCCTGAACCATGATATGTATCCAGTAGCAATCAATGCACCGGACTATGATGGTTACTCAATCGCTCCTATATCTCGAATTGAGATGAACTTCGGTCTGCAGGATGTGTTGAACTGGACTTTCAATTCACATCTGACAAATGTAAGAAAAGCTATAAATGATATGTTTATAGTAGACCCATCACTTATAAACGTACAGGATTTGCAGACGCCTGAGCCGGGTAAGTTGATTCGTTTAAGACGTGCCGCTTGGGGTCGAGGAGTTCAGAACGCAGTTGAACAGTTAAAGGTGACGGATGTAACGAGTCGGAATATCGGAGATGCAGGTTTCATAATGGACTTAATGCAGAAAGTCTCGGCCGCATCTGACTCAACTATGGGTATAATGAAAGGTGGGGAGAGACGGTCTGCAGCTGAGTTTACCGGTACATTCAGTTCGGCTATCTCACGACTTGAGCACGTTGCAAGGATTACAAGTTTACAGTATCTTCAAAGTCTAGCCTATTTCCATGCAAGTCATACGCAGCAGTTAATGAGTGAACCGATATTTGCTAAAGCTATTGGTGATTGGCCGGACAGTCTGCTGAAAGAGTTTGGTTCAACAGGCAGAACTATATCTCCATTTGATGTAATTGCTGACTTCGATGTTGTCTTTAAGGATGGAACTTCACCAGATGCAGGAGCTGTGACTCTTCCATTCTGGGGTCAGATGTTTACAGCGTTGGCTGGTCAGCCGGAGCTGAATCAGTTCTTTGACCTGCCACGTATTTTCAGTCACATAGCAAGACTGGCCGGTGCAAAGAATGTAAATGACTTTATTCGTAAGCAGCCCGTAGCTATGAATGTAATGCCTAATGAAGCAGCTGCAGCACAGGCACAGGCTGGTAATCTTGTACCAATAGGAGCTATGTAAATGTATAAAAGCACAGAAAGTCAGTTTAAAGAGTTTCTTGAGTCACCTGTATGGGCTGACTTAAAGGATGAGTTGCGAGCAAGGTATCAAGTTGTTCTTGGTCGTCTCGTAGCCGGTGATGATGACCAATGGTCTGATGATAATATGAGGGGACGTTTAAGTGAGATAGATTATATTCTTGGTATTCCTGAAGTTTTGTGGCAAGACTTAGCATTCGATGAGTCTAAAAAATCAGAAAAGGAGAAGAAAGATGAGTACGGAGAATGAACTGGAAGTAAATGCTGAGCCGGAAGTAGTTGTTGAAACTCCTGAGGTTGCACCGGTAGAAACTGATTCAAGCATGGCGGCGATGTTAGATCTTTTAGATGAATCAACTTCGGATGAAGTAAAGGTAGAGGAGCCACTGGCAATCGAGTCTCAGCCGATAGCTGCTGCACCTGTTGCTGAAGCCCAGCCAGTGACTGAGCCCCAGCCTACTGAGGCCGAGCTGTTAAGAACGCAGCTTAATGAACTTTCAATGAAACTTTACGGTCAGCCTTTTCAAGCCCCGGTTACTTTGGCACCTGCAATAGTTCCGCCAGCACAGGCACCTGCGGCTATTGCTCCTCAGGTACCGCAGTCTATCCAGCAGGTTTTAGACGATCTTAGTAAAACAAAAAATTACTTGACATCTGAGGAACTCGATGATATAGTAGATAAACCAGAGCTGATAAACAAGGCTCTGAACGATGTTGCCCGTTATGCTCAGGAGAATGTTTTAAAGCTGGTGCCGGTTATTGCTAGCCAGATGGTAACTCAGCAGATAGCGATGAACGAGATTGTAAGAGATTTTTATGAGGCAAATAAAGATCTCGTTCCTTTTAGACAGTTTGTCGGCATGGTTGCAACAGATGTTGCGCAGAGTAATCCTAATAAAGCTTATGGTGAAGTTTTGAAAGAAGTGGCTACGAAGGTTAGAGAAAAGCTTGCACTTAAGCCGGCAACAGTGGTGACTACTGTACCGGTTCAGCAGAAAGTGCAACAGCCAGGTGTCAAGCCTGCCTTTGCTGGTAGTGTTCAGGGAGCAAGAAGAGGTGGAGAGCCAGTTGTAGATAAAAATTCTATGGTGGCTCAGTTAGCGGATTTAATGAATTAGATACGCTTCAAATTTTGATTCGTATCTTACAAACAAACATTGGAGGAAGTCATGGCGTTTCTTGGAATGAGAGGTACTGGAGATTGGGTAGCAAATCAGAGGCCTGAAAATTGGAGAGAGATGGTACTTTATCTCTATCCGAACGGTCAGGCTCCTTTGACAGCGATGCTTGCGAAGATGGGTTCTGAGGCGACTAATGACCCTATCTTCCATTGGTGGCAGAAGGCTCTTCCTGACCAGAGGGCGGCTATAACTGGAGTATATACTGACTCTGGTCTTACTACTGCTTATGTCTCTGGTGGTGCTGCTGGTGATACTCTTTATGTCAAGATGTCGGCGGCTGATGTTGCAAAGTTCAAGGCGGGCCATCAGATTCTTCTGAGAGTTGCTACTGCTCTTGTGACCGATGTTAATGCGAAGGTAACTGCGGCGACTGCGAACGGTGCAAGTAGCTATCTGACGGTAAAGCTGCTTGAGGCTGATGATAACGGAGCCGGTGTATCGAAAGATCTTAGCGACGCAACTGACGTACTCGTAATCGGTACGATTCATCCTGAGGGTGATACTGCTCCGAGTTCCTTGATGTACGACCCGACTGAGTATTCTAACTATACTCAGATTTTCAGGACAGCTCTTGAGCATACCAGAACTGCGATGAAGACGAAGCTCAGAACTGGTGATGCTGTGAAGCAGGCAAAGAAAGAAGCTCTTGAACTTCACTCTGTTGAGATGGAGAAGGCTTTCATCTTTGGAGTTAAGAGTTCTGGTACCGGCTCGAACGGCAAGCCGGAGAGAACCTCTGGTGGTATCAAGTCGTTCCTCTCGTCTAATGTGAGTGATTATACCAAGCAGACAGGTACTGCGACTTGGCTGGCTGCTGGTGAGGAATGGCTTGACTCGATGTTCGAGCAGATATTCCGTTATGGCACTGGTGAGAAGATTGCCTTCTGTGGAAGCGGTGCTCTTCTCGGTATTAACCGTCTTGCGAAGCAGAACGGTACTTTCGAACTGACCGCGAAGACGAAGTCTTACGGGGTTCAGGTTCTTGAGTGGCTCACTCCGTTTGGTACGGTTCATCTTAAGACCCATCCGCTTTTCAGCTTCAATGCGACGATGAGGAATTCGATGCTTATCTGTGAACCGTCTAATTTCAAGTATCGTTATGTAGATGATACAAAGTACAAACCGTCGATTCAGGCGAATGACCTTGACGGTGAGAAGTCTGAGTATCTTACGGAAGCGGGACTTGAGGTTCACTTCGAGCAGTCGATGGGCTGGCTTGACGGAGTTGGTCAGGATAACCCGTAAACAAGATAAGGGGAGGGTCGAAAGGCCCTCCTCATTTTTTAGGAGGTTTCTATGTCTTTTACAAAACGACTCAAGCTTCTTCTTACAGATGTTGAAGGTGGAGGTATTGGTTCAGAGGATGCTGTCATGAGTACGATAACTGCTGGGACTAATAAATTAGTTCCGGCAAATTATCAGCAGGCTGTGTTTGGAAGTCTTGTTGTTGATGGAAGCATGACTGTGGCTGGCACACTTAAAGTATGTGCCTGGCCCGCGTAAGTTAACTTAACTCATTTTTGGAGGAACTAAAATGTCTATCGAAGTAACTGATACAGTAATAAAGGTTGGTGGTACCCAGGTTATAAAGGCTCAGGAAGCTGTTGTCGCAGCTGCAGCAGCTGCAACGGCAACTAATCCCGCGGCTCCGACTGCATACACCGCTCACAGTTCGGGTGCAGTTGCTGTTCTGTCTGCAGCTTCTACGGACCTTAACACGACAGCTGCTGCTCTGCAAACGCTTCGTGGAGAAGTTGCGACTTATGAAACTGCTATCAGTGCATTGATAGTAGATGTAGCGGATATAAGAACTCAGTTTAATCTTCTTCTTACGAAGTTAAAGAATCACGGCATGATTGCCTCTGCTTAATAACTGGATGATGTCCTTCTTAGGTTATTTCTATCATAACCTAAGAAGGGCATTGAAAGTTTTATACTATTTTGTGGAGGTAAATCCACGTTGAAGGATGCGGAAGATAGACGTAAAGGAATTAGTGAAGATGATATTGAGCGAATAGCTGCCGCTCTTATTATAAAGATGCAAGCTGCCTCAGGTGAATGTAAACTAACAGAAAGTCAACAGCAGGCTGTTATTGATTTAATAACACAGAAAAAGAAAGTAGTTCGATTTACTCTATACATAATAGTTGCTCTTTTCCTTTGGGTACTTAAAGACATTTATCAGTATATCGCTGAGCACATAACATGGATGAGGGCATAGATGAAGTTATCGGAGAATTTCTCTCTTGAGGAATTGACTGCCACTTCAACCGGACTGATGAACCATCCAACTGATGAGGCAGAAGAGAAACTTCTTTATGTTGCTAACTATCTTCTCCAGCTAATTCGGGATAGGTGGGGGTCGATTAGGGTTAACTCCGGCTACCGCTCACCGGCGGTGAATGCTCAGGTAGGAGGGTCGGCTACTAGCCAACATCGCTTTGGTGAGGCAGTGGACTTCATCCCTCTCGAGGCGGATATGAAGGAAGTCTTCTATTGGCTGGTTAAGGATTCCGGCATAGCCTTCGGCCAAGCGATACTTGAACCGGGGTGGATTCACGTGTCGCTCGTCCGGGTCAAAGGGCCGAACTATCAGGCGTTGACCTTCGATGGGAAAACTTATCGTCCATATATGGGGGGTGTATGAAGTTACCCAAGAAAATAAACATCGGCGGTTTCGATTGGACGATAGAGTACAGCAGAGATATCGCCAATGAAGGGCAGGTATTTGGTTCTACCCATTATCGGACACTCAAAATTTTCATCGACCCGATGGCTCCGGGGCAGAAACAGGAGCAGGCTCTACTACATGAAATCATACATGCCTGCGTTTGGCAATGTGGGCTTAACAGACGCTTCGATAATAAAGAAGTAATCAGCGAAGAGGATGTGGTTCATTCACTTTCAATGGCACTGTATCCGGTGCTTAAAAAACTTGGTTACTTAAAAGGAGAATAGTTATGACGCAGAGAATTAAAATAGAGAATATGAAAGACGGTGGGCCGTATGATGTGACGATTATGGTTTTCAATAAGACAAAAGGGCCTGACATTCTTGCAGACATGAAAACCCTCAAGCCCGGCGAGTCCGAAGAGCTACATATATACGGCGGTCATTATATTTCCGTGGTTGAGTAAAGGAGGGGGAATGCTGACCGAGTATAAAATCACCACCTGCGGCGAGTGTAAAGCGACGCAGATGATGAGGGCGAGCGGGATTTGTAAGGAGTGTGAGGAAGCGGTGAGGGGCATTAACTTCGACGGAGCGGATGGGTTCTAATGAGAAAAATGCTATTACGAGAACCTGAAAAGTGCTGGGAATGCAATAAAATATTCCCATCACTCTATCCCTTGCGAAGCTGTTCTGACCATATAGACTTCAGGGAGATAAATAGTGAAAGCAACGGGGCTAAGGTGAGTGAGACTGATATGATACCTCTTAACGCAAAGACAACCTCCCACGGCCTTTGTCGTGACTGTGGTAAGGGCGGATTCCTCGCCGATGATCTCTGTAAGGATTGTATCCAGCGGAGGGCGGTAGACGAGCATTTCACCCTGCCGACGATAGACGCCCTCGAAGCAATGCCGAAGGTGGTTAAAATAAAGAAAGGATGGGATTAATGGCCATGACCGGAAAACGGATAGACAATGACGATGTGGCTTTAATCAATACGTCTGGAGCCTATGGGATGCTCAAGGGAGAGTGGTACGCTTGCACACCCAACGGATTGTTTGCAGGTCTCAAAAACCATACCGTGACGGCGCACGAGGGCGGCACCATTACGGTATCTCCATCCATCCTTGTTCGCGGCCGCCCAGAAGAGAGCTGGCACGGCTTCCTCGAAAAGGGTGTCTGGAGGGAGTGCTGATATGAGCTGGTTTTCCTCCATCCTCGGCGGTGTAGCCGGGGAGACATTAAGCGGGACGCTAAACGGTGTCGGTGACGCGGCTATAAAACTCCGTGAGGCTATCACCGGCGACCTCTCCCCTGAGAAAAAAGCCGAGATTGAGATGAAGGCGATAGAGCTGGAACAGGCTCTTGCCGCGGCACAGGCCGAGGTAAATAAGATAGAGGCGGCGAGCCCGTCCCTCTTCATCGCCGGATGGCGCCCCGCCGCTGGTTGGTTAGGCGTAATCGGCCTTGCATGCGCCGCAATCGGTCGTCCATTGCTCGCATGGGCGTCGATAAACTTTGGATGGGAAGCACCACCGGAGATAGATACCGGTATATTGATAACCCTCCTCATGGGCCTCCTCGGCCTCGGGACGATGAGGACGGTGGAGAAGGCAAAAGGCGTGGAGGGGAATAGGTAATAGATTACATGTAGGAACTTTTTTATTTCAACTAAAAGGAGAAAAGATAATGGGGTCATTTAGTAACTACGCCGAAAATAAGATACTCGACCATATCGTGGGAAAAACCAGCTACACCATGCCGACTGCCTACATTGCCCTTTCAACGGCAGACCCTACGGATGCAGGGACGGGGCTGACTGAACCCGTCGGGGGCGCTTACGCGAGAAAGGCTACTACTGGAGCTGATTGGGCCGCCGCCGCAAGCGGAGCTACCAGTAACGCGACCGTATTATCATTTCCACAGGCTACTGGTAGTTGGGGAACGATAACCCACTTTGCCCTTATGGACGCGGCTACTGCAGGCAATATGATAGGGCACGGAGCACTTACAGCTTCTAAAGTCATAAGTACGGGTGACACTGCGACTTTCTCCATCGGCGACCTCGACATCACTCTGGATTAAGGAGCATTATGGGTGGAGCTATTTTTGTTCCTCGCAACTTTACACAGCTCGATGATGCGCCAAGCACTCTTACGGGGCAGGCGCGTAAGCGGGTTCGTGTTAAATCAGATGAAACTGCGCTGGAGTTTTATTCCCCGGAACTCATCGACATAAGAGACTACGGCGCAGTTTCAGGGGCAGACAGCTCTACGGCGATAAATGCCGCACTCGCGGCGGGTAGCATTTTAATCCCCCCTGGAATTTTTTGGGTAGATGCTTCTATCATAGCTGAGACCAATAGAATGCTGTGGGGTTGTGGCCCTGAAAGTATTTTGAAGGCTAAAGCAAATCTCAATGCCGCGATGATTTCTGGCACCAGCAAAGATAAGATAGTCCTCAATAATTTTCTGTTGGATGGCAATCAGGCTAACCAGACTTCCTCTGCCGCAACAGGCATTTCATTAAACGGTTGCACACGAGTCAGGATGGTATATATGTACCTGACTGCATGTTATGGTCATGCAATTTGGATTTACGGGGGATCAAATCGGATTAAAGTGCTGGACTCTGACATCTACGATACGGGGGTCGCCAGTGCAAATCCGCCGAGGGGGATTTATTCTTACAAGTCGCGTAAGGTGGAGTTTTGCCACAACACTATAATAGCGGCCAATGGGTTCGGCATTACTGCGCAAGAGAGCTCAGAGGTTGTGATAAATGAAAATGACATAGAGGACTCCGTAAATTATGATGGCATGATAATTTACAATTGTTTCGATGTTACTATCAACGGCAACAATATCCGGAATTGCTTCGACTCTGGAATCGTCCTTGAACTTTGCTCTGAATACACTTGTAACGGCAACACTATCGAACGGGCAGGGTATGTAGGAATATACCTTGTAGGTAGTAGCTACGGGACGGTTAACGGCAATGTACTGAGGGACAATGGCCAAAACAACCATGCCACATTCAGGCATGACATTATACTTAATCCCAGCTCGACTGTTTCCACATGGACGGCCTCTACGGTTAAAGCTCTTGATGCTATTGTAAAACCTACTACACCAAATGGGTTCTACTACAAATGCACGACGGCAGGGACTACCGGAGCGTCAGAGCCCGGAGCATGGCCTACCACTAAAAATACAACGGTTACGGATGGCACTGTGGTTTGGACTGCATATCCGCTCAATGCTACGCATAATAATGTCAGTGGTAATGTCTGCGTATCCACTACGCCGATAAGAACTCGTTATGGCATAGAAGAGCAGACTGCATCAGATGACTATAATGTTATAACCAACAATCAGTGCTTCGGCCAAAGCATTGCTGGCGTGCAAAAGCGCGGAGCGAACAGCGTCGCCGCGAACAATCTGTAAGGAGTCTATGGAAGCGATAGATAAAATCAATAAAGAGCTTCTGCCTCAGAAGGATATTGAAAGTCTCAGGGAACTTTATCCGGGGATAAAACATGACTTCGATGTGAAGGTTATTTTCAGGACAGAGACGGAATTTCGGACCTCCGTCCTGAACCGTATAAATTTCCCTACGCCACATGCTCGCTACTGGCAGTCGGTGCGTGAACAACAGGCGCACTTTGAGGCTCTTGTGACTTTGTCTTTCGACTACCGAGAGATGAAGGTAGAACTGAAAAAGCTTGAAAGAGCTCTTACTAAAGAGAGTGACGACCTCGAAAAAGAACTGCTCCAGATAAAGATAGAGCGCAAGAGTTATGAAATAGTCAGTGCTGAAAAAACAGCTTCTGAGCGGATGCGAGAGATAAGGCAGGCCAATACCATCAAAAAAGAAGAGCTTGCTACCGGCGATGTCGACCCTGAGGACATAGACTCCGGCGGCGTAGGTCAACTAAAGAGCCACACTCAAAGATTCATAAATCGCTACATGAACGCGAACCCCGATATAACACCCCCGGCAGACATGATAAATCTGCGAGGTTGTGCTCTCACCGCCATAGCAAGATGTAAAACCCTCGGAATTTGGGACGAAGTAAAGAAGGTGATGAAGATGCCCGATACTATTTCAAAGCGGTTCGAGAGGGAATTGAATGGCTAACTACTGGTACACGGGAGGGGCACCTTTAATTTCAAAGAACGCGGCTGGCGGTTTCGGTACGCTTACGGCGGCTCTGTGCTTCGCAGGTTCGTCCCCGCTAACAGTTGAGTCAGAAGAATATAATGGCACATCATGGTCTGCGATTGCAGATTATGGCCTGGCGGTTAATTTTATTTCTGGGTGCGGCACTACAACAGCTGGACTTGGTGCAGGAGGTCGTAACGCTACCGATGCGGTAAACAATGTATACGAGTATAATGGCACATCATGGTCTGCTGGCGGGACCATGATTAATAAGCGGAGAAGTCACCCGACCTTTGGCACGCAAACCGCAGGATGCGCCGCTACTGGTCTTCACGATTCAACTGCATGGAGACAGCAGACCGAGGAGTATGATGGAACGTCTTGGACTGCCAGTAACAATACTACGAGCGTTCAAGTCGATGGTGCATATGGTGGAGCGCAGACGGCGGGGTTGCTGGTTTGCGGGCAGGATTCTGCTGGCACAAGGTTAACGACCGTAGAAGAATATGATGGAACGACTTGGGCTAATGCCGGGGCTGTAAGCGTAGCTGTTTACAGACTCGGAGGTTTTGGCTCGCAAACAGCATTTATTCGTTGTGGTGGTGACGAGGCAGGAACCGCAATAACAAAGACCGAAAGTTATAATGGAACAACCTGGGCGACGGAAAACAGTATGCCCGGCGGTAAAACCTTTAATGCGAGCGCAGGCGACGCTACGAGTGGTCTTACTATATCATTAACTGTAACTTATGAATGGGACCCGAACCTTTATATAGCTGGAACTCTTGATGGTTTGAGCACAATCACAGGTGCGGTGGGGCTTGAAAGAACCTTTTCGGGTTCAATATCGGCTCTGTCCTCGCTTGTTGCCGCCTTGTCCTATCTTGGAAGAGTGGATTTGGCGGGCTCTATAACAGGACTTTCTAACATATCTGGTATCTTAGGATTTCAGCTATGGTTAAGCGGAAGTATATCTGGGGCGGCTGTCATAACTGGTGCACTCGGCGACCTGAATGAGCTTTACTTGCTCGTTACAGGTTTCCCAAGTGGGCAGACTGTGCAGTATCGAATTAAAGATAAAAGCGGGACAATGATACAAGATTGGACTTCGACTGGAGTTAATGAGGACGTTGAGATTACTGGTAAATCAACATACTATATCAATGTGATGCTCAACAGTGGATTTCAGGGAAAGATTTCATGGAAAATAGCTTCAACGAACTACTATTCGGTGGACGGAATAAATCACTTTGAGTTGTTACTTGCACAACTTAACAGCCTTCCTACCCTCCCCGAGATTGAGGCCTCGACGGTGCTGACGAAGCTCGATGTTCCCGTTTCAAGTAGAGCACCTGAGATTCCAACGCTTAGAACACAGATTTCATACGCACCGCAGGATTTGACTAGGGTAAGAAAGAATACTATGCTTGCTGATTTTACATTCTTCCTTGTCAGCTCTGTGAATTATAGAACTCCGGTAACTGGAGCTACGGTTACAGCACAGAGATCTTTGGACGGAGCAGCTTATGCTGCCTGTGCAAATAGTGTTACTGAGATTGGGAATGGTTTCTATAAGATAACCTTAGCTGCAGCTGATTTAAATGGATATGCTGTAAGTCTTAAGTTTACAGCAACTGGTGCTGCTGATAGAATAATTACAATAAAAACTATTTTGTAAGAGGATAGCATATGACGATAGCAGAACTTAGAGCAGCATTTAAAACACGGTCTGGAGATGCAGGTCTTACAAACGCTGAGATAGATGTGTTCATAAATGCTGGTTTGAAGCTGTTAGACTTTATGACAGAGTTTGCTCATGCACCGGCGCGAGCCTTTATTCTTGCTGCTATCGGAACTAAGCAAGTTCAATTCAGTAGCATATGTCGAGCGGTGCAGGAAGTCTGGGGAGTTCATAAGTTAAACGGAAGGCATAAACTTGAGAAAGTTAGGTACAGAGATTTAAGGGCGGAATATGCAGATCTTGATTCAGTTTCTAATGGTAAGCCTCTTTATTACGCTCCTGGTCTTTTAAGAGCAACTCCACATACTTTTGACCCCTCGACTCTGGCTGATTATTCAGCCTATATCGATACTGTATCGAGTGACTTTCAGTACCGTAGTGTAACATTTATGCCTCCCTGTGATGAAGAGTATCTTATCGAGGTGCACGGTCTCTTTCATTCACCAGAACTGAGTGATACGAATACACAGAACTGGTGGTCGGTAAATTACTCGGAAGCAGTTTTAAATGCTGCACTGTATCACTTCGAGATATCTTTCCGAAACACAGAAGGTGCTAATGATTATCTTAAGGCTGTGACTTTAGTTACTAATGAGATTTCTAATGATAAGTATGAAGAAGATGCAGCTGAGATATCGGTGATGGAAGGGTAAGTTACGCTTCAAAATTTGAACCATAACTCATAGGAATTCAATGAGAACATTCTATTTTCCCATAGAAAAGTTGTTCAAGAAAGGACTCCGCCCACGAGTTGATGTACCGGCTAATGGCGAGTTTCTCAGTGCAGTTACAAATATGAAGCCGGGCCTTCGAGGTCTGGAAACTGTTCTTCTTGGGGCGCGAACATTTAATCTTAACGCTGACGCTCAAGTTTTTACCTGTTATAAAGGGGTGTATGTTTTAACTACTACTCAACTTTATGAGTATGTGGATGGAGCACTTGTAGAACTTGTAAACGGCATACTTTCAGGCGGTCTTTGGAGCTGTGCTGATTTTCGTTCCTTCATAGTATTCACTAATGGGGCGCAGACTGTATATTTTAATGGTACAACCTTTGTGAAGGATAGTGGAACTTACTTGCCCATAGCTCTTTCAGTATGTAACTTTCGAGGAAGACTCATTCTTGGAGGTCCTTCTGGGTCTGCTTTTAATGGAAAAGATAACTGGGTAGCATGGACAGAGCCTGGGAATATTAAGTTATTAGCGGCAACTGATACTACAAGTTTTAGAAGAAACACAGCTGGCTATATACCTATGCCTTGGGAAGGTATTGTTTATAAAGTTCTACCATTAAATGATAAATGTATAGTATACGGTAATAATGGGATAACTGCATTATATCTTGCGCCACTTCCTACTGGTGGAGGAACTCTAGGTCTGAAGCATCTTTCAGATATAGGTTTAAAAGGTCAAGGTTCTGTATGCTCTAATGGTAAAGAGGATGCAAGCTCTGAGCATACTTTTGTTGACTCTAATGGCTGGCTATGTCGGTTAACAAACGAACTTAAAGTAACAAAACTTGGATTTAAAGAATTTTTAGTCTAAAAGGAGATTAAAATGGCGGACTTAAGAATACAAGTAACAGAGTTTATGGTAGGAGCGGGACACGCAACTCTTGCAGATACACTTAATCGACTATCTCTTGCTGAGCATAATACTGATGGAACTCATAAGTATATTCCATGGACTAATGTAAAAACTTTAGGTGCTATTGGCGACGGTGCAACTAATGATACTACAGCAATACAGAATGCTATAAACGCGGTAGCTACTGGTGGTCTCGTCTTTTTTCCCGCCGGGACATATTTAATTACATCTGAAGTAACAATCCCTGGAAATAATATTACCTTAATCGGTGTTGGAAAGAGTAGTAAAATTCTTTGTAATACTGGAAGTACCGATAATGGAGTTAATATGCTTACTGCATTATCAAAATCTGGAATAGTAATAGAAAAACTTTACTTTCAGAACTCAGGTTATGGAGATACTTTTCCCACTGTCGGTTCTTATGTCGGTATGGGGTGCGGTATAATTTTTAAGAATTGTACCGACTCAATAGTAAGAGACTCTTATTTTTATAAGTGCGGCGGAAGCGGTCAAGGAGTAGCAGCAATATATTTCTCCTCCAGTAAAAGATGCACAGCGCAGGGGAATATAATTACTGAATGTGCTAACGGAATTAATAGCGATGGTTGGTATCGTAATGTAGATTCTACGGCACGGTCTACATGCAATAATATTATAGGCAATACAATATATACCACTTATGGTCAACCTATTGTAGTAGATATAAACGGAGGGGATACTTTTGGGGAGGAGGTTGGAGATAATATAGTTGGCAATATTCTATACAACAATAAGTATGGAATAGGTGTAGTTGGACAGAAAGTTAATATTACAGGTAACCATATTGATATGAATAAATACTCTTCTGGTGGAGTAGGATGGGATGGTATCTACGTAACTGGCAACTTTATAAACATAAGCAATAACATAATTACTAATGCCTACCGCAGTGGCATTATGATTTATGCTAATGATGCAGGTGGTACGGCAGTTGCTGGTTACCCTGTAGGAGGTCTTGCGGCGAGAGACATAGTTGTGACCAGCAATATCATCAAGTGGGATACTGGCATAGGTTCGGGGGATGCAGGTGGTAGTCAGGGAATAAGGGTTAAAAACGGTAATACTACGTCAGCAGTTGCAAGAATAACGATAGCGGATAACCAGATTTATCAACCAAGAAATTACGGAATTTTACTCGATGGGACGACTCAAACTTTAGGGGATTGTATAGTAAAAAATAATAGAGTTTATACCTCTGGAAACAGTGGTATTCGTGCAGGGGGTATTTACGATAATAGTCTTAACATAGAGGGTAATCATGTATTAGTTTGCACCAATTATGGCATCGAAGTCAGCAGTGCACCAAAATGCCGCGTATTGAATAACATGGCAGCTGCCTGTACTAAGCACGGTATCATAGTAGACCAAAGTTCACGCTCACAGATTGCCTTTAATACAGTCCGAGATAATGGAACTTTGGCTGCGGGTACTTATTCCGGAATCTATGTTTCAGGTGGAAGTACTCTATGTACTATTATAGGGAATCATTCTGGTAATCTTACCACCTCAAATCAGGGTTATGGCATTGCGATAGAGGATGTTACGAGTGGTGGTAGATGCCTTGTTATAGCAAATACCTATACTACAAATGTAACAGGTAACTTTTACGAGAATGTTCTTTATGGTAATACTCGGTTTCTTGAGGGTGAGGCGGGGCAGCAGGTAAAATATGCTTCTGCCGCGCCTACCTCCGGTACATGGTCAGTTGGGGATATCGTGCATAATACAGTTCCGACGGCGGGCGGCTTTGCTGGGTGGATTTGTGTTACTGCCGGTGCTCCAGGTACATGGAAGACTTTTGGAGCTATAAGTGCATAAAATTTATCTGTATAATGGAGGTAAGTTATAATGGGAATTAAACATAAGTTTACAAGTGGTATATCTGATGGTGCAGATGCGACTCTCGTTCGACCGAGTAACTGGAATGATGAACATTCTATAGACTATTTCGTAGATATCAAAGCCTACGGAGCCACAACAGTATCTGCAGATAATATAGCAGCTTTACAGGCTGCAGAAACTTATGCCTTTACAAATGGAAGGCCGCTCTATATTCCACCGGGTACTTATAAATTTACAGGACCTTTTAGATGCCGAGTTGGAATAAAAGGTGAAGGACCTAATGTTTCTATTCTTGAGAACATAGGTACAGGAGATGCTCTTGATGTTGGCCCAGCTGGCTATTTCTCGCTTTGGCAAAACTTTGCAGTTAAGGGAAATTCACTCTCAATAGACGGTATCACTCTTTATACTACTACTGGTGATAATCCTGCTTATGCTCGTTTTCAGAATGTTACTTCATACAATCATGGTAGGCATGGTTTTCATCATAGAATGGCGTGGGCTACAAAGTATATTGAATGTAAGGCTACGGATAATGCCGGACTTGGTTTTTATTTCGACGCTCAAACTGGAGACGCTGGTGTAGCTAATGGTGTTTCTTGTCTGAATTGTGAATCTAGAACTAATGGTGGTCTGGGAAGTGCCGGCACAGATTATACTAAAGGTGGCGTACGAGTTGCTGGTGCAGCTAGTTTAAACTGGTCAGGTGGTATTGTTGAAAACAATAATGCTTGGGGCTTTATAATTAGTCAGCAAGGAACCTTTGCAACTCGCGTTATTCATATATCAAATGTCTATATGGAGAATAATCCTAATAGTTCCTCAGCCTCAACAGTTGGTGGAGCTTTTAATGCAGGTGGAAGTTGGGAAGACCTATTCATCGAGAAATGTTGGATAGGGTACGGAGCAAAGGTAGGAGCAATCGGTTATTGCTTCTATGTTACTGGTTCATCTCAGTGCATTTTTAAAGAGTCTGGAAACTTTACAACACCAGGTGGGGCTGGAACTAATGTACGCAATTATAATCAGAATAATAGACTAGACTGGAGTAGAGAATGGGTCTCTCGAATAATCGGAGATGCTACAGTTGGTGGTAATCCGACTACTAATACTTTACTAGTAGCATCAACCGATGGTGGTCGCTGGCAGATATCAGGTCTTATTTATTGTAAAAGAGACTCAGATCTAGTCGGTGGAGTATATCCTTTTATTGCTGCTCGAGATTCAAACGCAGCGGCAGGTGTAAAACAAGTATCCGTTGGTACTGCTCTCGGCGGTTTGAGCGCGTCAACTGCTCCTACGATGGCTTGGGCCGGAACCAGTTTACAAATTACTTTTGCCGCGTATCATTACGGTTCAGTATCTCTAAGCATGGGTAGTGCATTAGGCTTTACTGCCGCAAATGCACCAGAGATAGTTCTAAATAAAGACCTATTTCCGACTGTTAATAATGATGGCGCAGGAACAATGGCATACCAGACTGATTTAATCTTGTTCTAAAGGAAGGTGAGTCTGTGTACAGACCTATACAAACAAATAGTTTTCAAGTCAATAGTTGGCAAGCGGCAGATCTTTGGCGTGTAATCTATCTGTATGCCAATGGAACAATATTAGCTGATGGCTCATATCTTGCTAATGGTGCAACATACTATACAGATGGCTTTACACTTGAGCCTCGACTTTCTATAGATTTAGACAAGCAGGAAATCTTTATCTCTGCTGGGTCTGGAAGTTCCTTTATTCTTACAGAATTTGGACTTGGAAAAGTTTCTGCCGATGTAAGGGCTGTTGGAAATATAGATTCTACCACACTGATGCATTCTCCTTCAGTAATCAATCAAGGAGCTTCTGAATGTTGGTCAGATAGTCTTGATTTTAAATCTGTGGGAATAAAAGATATACAAGCAATAAATTTCATGTTACAATGTACTGAAGGTTCAATCTACGCTTCTGTAAAGTATCGCACCAGCCGGCAAGCAAGCTTTAGTCAGACGGCGTGGAAACTTCTGAATAATGAGGGTTCAGTCAACTTCAATATTCGAGGTATCGAATTTATGCTAGGTTTTAAAACTTCAACAAATATAGAAACTATCATGAAAGAAGCTTCAATAGCGGTGCAGTTTGTAGATAAAAGATTTAGGCGCGGAGTACAATCAAATTCTATGGTTGGAGGAGAATGATGGATTTTATAACTCGAGAAGAATTACAGAAGGTTTTAGCAGGAGACCCAGCTCCTCTGAATGAAGCCATGTCAAGACTTTTCAATAAGTCGATTGAGGGCTCTATGCGGCATGTACCTGAAATTATCAATCAGCTTGTAAAGAAAACATCAGTTATGAATAAGATGTCAGAAAGGTTCTTTACCGAGAATCCCGAGTTTAAACAACACTCTGATATAGTAGCTGATACGATTACACAACTTGAAGGTCAGCACCCTGGGTGGGATTATGAAAAGCTTCTTGCAGAGGCGACTCCCATTATTAACAAGAAGATTGGACTTAGCAAGACTGTTGGAGTTTCATCGCTACAGTCAACACCGAATAAACCGAAACTCTTGATGGAGGATTGACTGTGCTTATAAAACTTCTTCCAGACCAGATAGCAAAGCATTGGGATACTATTAGATTTGGCTTAATTCACAGTCTTCCGCCCATGACTGAACCAACTCCAGAGGTGCTTCAAAACATTCTTCGAAACCTGCTTATTGAAAAGATGCAATGCTGGATATCTTTTGACCAGGCAGAGAAAGATATCTATGGAGTAATTCTAACTTATGTCAGCGTTGACCCACAAAGTGAGTATCGTACCTTGATAATATACTCATTGTATGTTTTTAGCACGGCTAAACGGGATATCTGGGAAGAAGGCCTGAGGGGAATTGAAGAGTTTGCTAAGGCAAGTAACTGTGGAAAGCTTGCAGCTTATACCGCTGTTCCGGAGATTATATCTATCGGTGAGAAACTTAACTTTCAGACTTCGTATCGTTACATAACAAAGGATATGATATGAAAAAAATCTATCGAAAGCTTGTAATAGATATTGCTTCAATGCAAGTTGAATTTGAAGACAGCTATTTATCCACCGAGCCGGTTGCAGAATGTAAAGGTGGTAGTGGTAGCACCTCTGGTGCAACTGATTACCCGGACTATATGAAGCGGGTTCATGGATATTGGCTTGATTATAATGCAACAGATATGTTTCCAGAATCTGTTAATAAGTGTATAGCCAATGCTAAAGGTACAACAACAAATCCTTATGCTACCTTTGCAGCCTTTAGCCCCGATGAAGCTTTCTTTTCAGTAGGAAAGTATATTACAAGCTATACGTCTCCATTTGAGTATATGAAAACTTTTAGTCTTTTTGATACTGAGACTAAATATAATTCATATCTTACAGACGATAGTGCAGAGATAACTGCTGCAGTTTCGGTATTCTCAAATTCTCTTACCGACGAAATTAATACTAAAACACTTCCACAGTTTCAGCATGGAATGTCAGATATTAATGCCGTTATGAGTTCGGCTTTCGTAATCGGTGAAGCTATTATATGGGACTCAAAGGTGAAAAAGGTTGCAGAGTTTGAAGCAAATCTTAGGCTTCAGCATATACAGACAAAAGCGGATATAGCACTTCGTCGCATATCAATTGCTCTTGAGTATAATAAAACAGTTGTATCGCTTGGAACAGAGCTTGCTCGTATGTATACTGCCGCCCGTACAGATGTTGATGGAGATAAACTAGATGCAGCAGTTAAAGCAAAACTTTGGGATCTTGAACTTTGGCAGTACGGTACACAGGTAATGGCTTCTATAGCCGGCGCCGCAACGGTTTCAAAAGGTGTGGAGCGTAAGAACTCGTCCCTTGCCGGTGCACTTAGTGGAGCACTTAGCGGTGCGGCTGCTGGTTCTATGATACCAGGTGTTGGAACAGCTCTTGGTGGGGCGGTTGGTTTACTTGGTGGATTATTCGGTTAATTACTTTAAACTTTAGGAGGTCTTATGAACAGCTGGCTTGATACGGTAAATCCTTCTTTCTTTCAGACTCTGGCAGGTGGTGGTACTGGTGTATCGAATCCTAATACTGTGCCGAAGTCGGGTCAACCTTTATGGAATACTAACCCAGCCGCAGGACTTTCCTTCGATGCTCAGAATATTCAACCCACTCAGGTAGCCAGTCAGCCTCAAGGAATGTGGGACCAGTTAAAAGGTGGTCTGACGAATATGATGAATAATCCTGCTTCAATGGCTCAGCTTCTTGGAACTATCGGCTCAGCTATTGCACCGACAGATTATGACGAGAAGGGAAATCCGATAGAAAGCTGGCAGTCAAAACTGGGGAAGAGCATGGCTGGTTTTGGAGCTGGTCAACAGACAGCTAGTGCTATTGGAACGAGCCCGATAGATTTTGGTAAATATCTTTCGGCTTACACCGGACAAGGAGGTAAGTAATATGCCTGTTCTTGATAGGTCGAATCCAGCCTTTATAGATTTTGGTGCTTTAGCCACAGCATTAGGAAGTTATTTAGATAAGCTAAATGGCTCTCAGGGTACTGCAACGGGTGTAAAACCTTTGTCGCTGGCTTCTTCTGGAACTGCACCACAGCCGGCAGCTGGAGTAAACTATCAGTTGCCAACCGACTTAACCTCTGCTCTTTTTCCACTGAACATACCGGCACCAGTTAGTGAGCCGAAAAGTATAGTGCCTAAGACAGAACCGAAAGTTACAGGTGGTGGAAGTGCTCGAGTTGAGGCAAGTTCAAGTATCCCGAACATTCCTATGCCTGGAGCTCCTTCATCGACTACCTTTGAACAGGTACTGCAGATGGCTCGGCAGCTTGGACAGATGAGTAGACCTGTAAATCTGGATGAGTATATGAGCAGACCGGCTGCTAATCCAATGATGGAGAATCTTGGAATAACAGACCCTTTTCAGCTTATGGGGCTTTCTTCTGAGCAGGTACTGAACATTGCTAATGCTCGTGCAGATAATGCTTATAAAAAGATGCTAACAGAGAAGAGTATGGCTGACCTTGCTGCTCAGATGTCTGGTACGAAGGATACAGTCGATACAGCACAGTCCCTTCTGCCAGGTATGCTGAGTAATGAAGCTGCAATGAATCGTGAGGTTTATAGTCAGAAGATGCAGGACCGGCGTGAGCGAATGAAGGTAGCTGCCGAACTTAAAAAATCTGAGACTAAAGACCTTGACCCGATTAAACAATGGGAAGCTTTAGTAAACAGTATCATGCTGAAGTATGTAGAAGACCCATCTTCTCTTACTCCACAGCAGAAACAAATAGTCAACACTCGGCTTAAAAGTGAGATGAGTGTAACTGAAGCTCTTGAGATTAAGAAGCTAGCAAGAATGTCTCGTGCAGTTAAACCTGGTAGTCCATTATACGACCCGGAGATTATTGCTCGTGAGCCACAGGCAGACGCTGTTCTTGCAACTGCCGCAGCCTCTCAGCCAGCAACTGTGAGCACTGGAGCAGGTATATCTGTTGGGAAAAGAGCTAAAGATGCACAAGGAGCTCTTATTGAATGGGATGGATCTAAGTGGGTACCTCTCAGCATTATGAATCAGTAAGATACACTTCAAAATTTAAACCCTATCTAAGCGAGGAAACAAATGCCTACACCCCTTGAAAGCCTGCCGGAGGGTTTTACATTACTGGACGAGAATGAAAACAAGCAGTTAGGTCAGAAGCAGTCTCCAATTTCTCAACCCATAGATTATCAACTGCCTGAAGGTTTTACTCTTATAGATGAAGAAGCACCACTGGCTTCTTCACCTACTGGAATTAAACGGTATGCTCAGGATGTAGCTGCTGGAGCAGTTGGAAGTGCGGCCGCCACTCTTAAAGGTGCAACTTGGATTGGTAGTGCAATAGCTGATACTCGAGGAAGCTACGCAGACCAGCTTGCCGGCCGGATGAGAGAATGGAGTCAAGACCTTACTCCCGATGATGCCGCCTTCACAGACCAGCTTCTTATGGGAGCCGGCTCTGCAGCAACCTTTTTCATCCCTGGTCTTGGTATCAGTCGTGGAGTCAGTTTACTTAGTCAGACTCCTCGTTTAGCCAGTTGGCTCGGTGTTGGTGTCTCTTCAGCTATGGAAGCAATGGCTGAAGGTGGTGATAGCTATCAGGAGGCAAAGTCTCGTGGACTCTCAGATAGTGAAGCGAATAGAGTTGCTCATAAGACTTTCTGGTCAAACCTTGCCCTTATTACACTTACGAACAAAGCTGGAGTATTCTCCGAAGCCGGAGGCGGTCTTCTTCGTAAAATAGTAATGTCTTCCGGTATGGAAGGTTTACAAGAAGGTGCACAAACTGGTATCCAGAATATTGCTCTTGGAGACCCACTTAATACTAAAGAGCTTGGAACATCGGCGGCTATTGGTGCAATCGTCGGCGGCGGTATGGGTGCAATAACTAACGGAGCTGATACTCTTATAGACCATTACAGGTCTAAGACAGAAGGCTCGAAGCCCCAGCCGACTCAGGACGCTCAAGAAGCAATTGATATTGCTAAGGTTCTTCTTACTCATAAGGATAATCCTCAGTCCGTCGAGGTCAAGCCACCAGTCATGGCTCCGAAAGTAAAAGATACCACTACTCAAACTATTTCCGCGTCAGCAAAGGCTGTAACAGTTAGAGAGAATCGTCCGAACTTTAATGGAAAAAATGTATCTAAATATGCTACAGAAAGTGTAACTCCGGACGATATTCCAGACCATTTAATTATAAAGAAGCAAGCTTCAGCAATCACCGAGCAGAATCAACTTGGAGAGAAGGATACAAAGATTGTTGAACAGACAGTATTGATTCCCGAGGTACCTCAGCAGACTGAGGGAAAGAAGAAAGTTAAACTTGTTAAGTCTACCGAGGCTCCGGCGGCACAGGCAACGGCTGTTTCATCTTTAGCTACAACCGAGAAAGAACAGGTTGTTTTTCATCGGTCTAAGAAAAAACTTAAAGAAGGTATGCCGACTTTTGATAGCTATTATGGCACAGAAACCTTTAAGAATTTCTTCTCTGAAGAATTTGGCCCCCATGTTTATAAGATAATAATTCCGAGAGGAACTGCAGTTATAGACTTAGATAAAGATAACGCTCAAACAAGAGAGTTTATATCAATGCTTGCGCTAGACATAGCTAATAAATCGACTCGTCAAGATACAAAAGAGTCCTACATAGAATTTTCTAAGCAGGCTAAGCTTGGCCCAGTAGACCGTGACGAGTTTTATGATATCTGGACGCTTAAAGATGAGATACTTCCTACGCTACGAAAACTCGGCTACGCAGGAGCTAGTTTTCAAGAGGAGTTTATATTAACAAAAGAATTAATTGCTAAACTTTCTACGGATGCTGGACAGCCACAGGCGACTGTCGAAGCCCCGTCGGCGGCCAGCACCACAGGAGCCTCGTCATTGCCAACCCCAGCTGCGACTGTCGTGCCACAAGCTTCTGTCGAAGCCACAGTCTTACCGGCACCGCCGGAGGCGGCTATTTCAGCCCCAGCTATGAAAGTTAAAACTCCGAATACAGCAGAAGGAGTTCAGAAACTTCTTGTAAAGAATGAGTCTCGACTCGATGTACTACGTGAAAGTTTAGTGAAAAGTTCAACTAAGACTAAACCTTCTATTCAGGCAAAGATTGACCAGCTCGAAGGTAAGCAATTATCTCTTACAGATAAAATGCTTCAGCTTCGTGGTCGTGCTAAGGATATTTCAAAAGCTACAACAAAACTTGCAAATCAAGAAGTCTTGAGTCTCGAAGAAGCTAAGATTGTACAAGTAGCTGCTGATATAGACTTAGTTGCTCAAGAGATAGGAACTGTTGCTGATATAGAATCTGAGGAGTATAAGAATCTTGACGTTCAGTTAACAGCACTTCTTACTCAAGAAGCTAAACTTTATGCAGGCCTGGTTTCTAAGAAGAACATCTCGCCATTGACTGAACTGGCACCTTTTTCTGACGAGCTTTCACGTAGTGATGTGACAGTAGATAAACCAATCGGTGAAGTAAAGCAAGAAGCTCAGACTGCTGATACTTTAAAATATCCTCCATCTGATATTCGTGGGCAGGGAAAGAAGGCATATCGTTTTGCAAACGGAGATATCATAACTGGGGAAACTTTCGAGTCTATGACAGATGAAGTTATCTCAAGTTCATCAACTCGTGGTGGAAAAGCTGAGAAGGGTTATCTCGACCCCGATGGAGTTTTTATATCTGATTCTCTTCTTCGTTCTATCGAGGCTCCAAGTGGGAAGAAAGGTAAGAATAAGAAACTTGCAAAACTTCTTTCAACCTTAAAGAATGAACGTGGCTCGATAACCTTTGGTCTTGGTTCTAATATGAACGAGGAGCAGTTAAAGACTCTCTCTTCTCTCCGCCTAAAGTTTATCCAGTTAGAGATTGAGGCTCGCCAGCAAAAACTTTCTCTCGAAGAATATCTTCGTAAGAGTGGTTTCTCTGAGGATGTAATCACAGCATATAAGAATATAAAAAATCTTCCTGTGCAGGCTGGAGAAGTTATAGGCTACATCACAGAGAGTCAGAAGAAGTACATTGCTGAACTCATTAATGAGTCAGGACAGGATATAGAAACGTTAAAGAAAACTTATGGTATCAGTTCAAACCTCGACCGGTTGACCTATACAGAAGCGAATAAGTTAATAGCAGGCCTCGGTCCGGAAAGTGCTGAAACATTCAAACTTCAGTTTGATAATGAAGACCATTCAAAGCTTGCTCGGTCCCTTTTTGAGCAGGTATGGAATCGAGTCACTGGAGTATCTAATAAAGCTGCACAGGCATTGCTTTCTCCGAAATCGATTCTCTCTGTCGAAGAAGCTGGACGTAGTATATACAATGATGTAGATCGAGCAGATATAAATATGCATAGAACATTCGCTCATATTATGAGTGAAAAAGGTATGTCTCAGATTATGGAGCTTATACCTGAAGGAACTTCCAGTGCCGAAAAAGTAGCAACTGCTCTTGACGGAAAGATTTCTACTGAGACCTTAAATAAGACAGAACTTAAAGCTTATGAAGCTATTCGTGACTTCTACGATTGGGCTCTTAATAAGTTTGTCTCAACGAAGGTTCGGCCGGAGAATGAGATTAAAGTTCGTGAGTTTGCTAAGCAGATTCCTTATAGTCCTTCGGAAGATGAAGAACAGATAATCAAACGGATGAAAGGCTTTCGTCGGAAGAATATACTTAATACCGAAGAGATGAAGGCTGTCGATCTTCTACGTATGCGTAAGGCTGATTATCTTCCTCATGTTTTCGATAGAGATTCTCTTCTTTACTACGCTACGACTGAGTTGTTTTTGGAGAAGAATAAGCTTGGAGAGAAGAGAAATCCGAAACGAATTCATGAGCTTCAAGAACTTATATCAAGACTTCAAGGTGGGGATATAATTCTTTATAAATCGATTCCAAAGAGTATACAGTTTGGCCATCTTAAGAAAAGACTGGGAGTTGAAGGTTATAAGCTTGATGCTAATGTAGCCTTTCATACATACCTTCATGGATTCCTGCGTGAGATACATGTTACTCCTACACTTCCGCAGCTTCGTGAGAATTATAAAAAACTTTCTCCGGCTTTGAAGCCCTACGGTCATGCTTATATTTCTGACTTTCTCGGCTATACCCAAAGAAGCCCAGTTGCGCAGTTTGTTCGCCAGACTGAGTGGCTTCGTACTCTTGGATTTTCTCCCCGAGCTGCGATAGTAAACGCTATCGGTGGAAATCTTAATACAATGATTGAAGGAGGTAATCCGAAACATATAGCCTCTGGACTTATCAGAGCTATGTCAAAGGAAGGCCGTGCAGAGTTTGAGCTTTCTGGAGCGCCGGTAGAGATTCAATCGGTGCGAGTCTTCCTTGATAAAACATATGCTACACGAATGGAAAAGCTTCGGTATTATGCAGGCTGGTTCTTCAACAAGGTTGAGTACGGCTTAAGAAGTACAGCATATCATACTGGTAAGGCTAAAGGAGAATCACTCGGCCTAAGCGGGGAAGATTTATTCTACTACTCTATGGACTTCATGCACAAGACTCAGTATCGCTATGGCAAAGTTGGTATGCCTATGGGTATGAGAGGTTGGGGCGGTGTAGTCTTCCAGTATTCATCCTATTCGATTAAGACTTTTGAGCTTATGAGAACCTGGATGAAGGAAGGTCGTTCTGGTATCTTGAAACTCTTTACCTTTATAATGGCAGCTGAAGGCGGTGAGTGGGCGAGTCGTAACTGGCTTGGTCTGGATGTTAGCGGCGCGTTAGGCTTCGGGGTACGTTGGGAAGATGCGTTAGCAGCGATGATGTCTGCGACTGATGATGCGTGGGAGGATGCAACGAGACAGTTGACTCTTGCAAAAGCACCTTCCGGTCTTGTCGATTTCTCCTTCGGTCCTGCAGTAGATGCAGTGATTGGGACTACAAAAGAGTTTTCACTCCCACAGGTGCTTCATGAACTAAGTCCAATACAGATGGAAAGGCTTCGTGATTTCTACTTCTCTCTCCGGTATAGTCAGGATGGAGAATATCCAGTTTTTAAATACTCTAATCCATCAATAGTATCTGAGCCTACTGAATTGAAGTATACTTTAAATCTTAAAGATACAATCCTTAAAGCTTTCGGTCCGAAGCCATCAGTAGATACTGAGGCTCAGCGTCAGTTGTTTAATGATATGTTAAAGGATAGAGAGATAGCAAAGATACTTGAACGGTTTGATAGAGCCTTAAGAAAAGGTGACGAGAAAGAATACACTAGGCTTCTTTCACACTATTCAAGTATTGTAGGTGATAGAGATATGAAGGGTGTGCTCCAGCAAGAAATGAAACTTAACATGACTCGAGAGGAGAGAGAACTTCTGAAAGGGTCAGACCGAATGTTTGATAGAATGATGTTACCTGATTGAGGAGAAAAATAAGGGAGCCGATTAAGGCTCCCTTTCTTTTTTAAACTTCAATATGATGCTCATGCCTAAAATTTAATTCCTTAACTGCAGCCTGCATTATCTTGAAGTCTTTCGGTTCCATAAAACTTTCACTTATCCATTTAAGATAATCTGATGGAATCTCTTCCATAGTCTTTCCTTTATGCTTGCCGAAAGGCATTATAAAGGTACCATCATTTATCTTCACTTTCTCATCTAGCGAGTCAAGGAATATAAGACTGACTTGATTCTGTGCAGCTATCACATCAGCAAGATGAACTATCTCAGCAGTCCGACTAAATTCCTGCGGAAACACTTTCTTATTTCCATCTGTTCGAGTTGACCATCTTCCCATATGCCAACAGACCCCATCAGATATTCGCTCAATTAAAGACTGTGAAAAATTAGTCTTCTCTGCAATACGCCCGATAAAGATGGTTCCTTCTAAATCATGAGTCTTAGTTGTATGAGGCCTAGCAATCGGCCAACCATACTTTACGATGTCGTGAAGAATACAGGCAGAAAGAACACAGTCCATATCATCTCCTGTAAATCCATAGACTTCACAAAGTTTAGTTGCAAAGTAAACAACAGCCTTCGTATGACGAACAAGGCCACCTTCACCGTTCGATTGAGGTGGATGATACTTACCACTTGAACTCGAAGGATGAGTCCAGAAATAATCTGGAGCTTCCCTTAGACAGTCTATCGTAAAGTTCTTCACACTCTGATTCTGAATCATCTCAAGTTCCGGTCTCAACTTCTCTAACTTATCAGTCATATCAAGATTCACAGCCACAGTCTACCTCCATCCAGTTTATTTTGAGTTATAATTTAAATTTTGAATCATATCTTATTGTGCAATCAAAGTATAGATTACTTCGTTATTAGTCGTATCATAAGTTATACTAATCGCTTTCATCGCAACAAGAGTTTTAGATATTATATCTAAAGTGTAATCGTCCACATCAAGGTAAAACTTTCTGAGAATTTCACTGCGAGTTGCTCTTTCTTGTGAGACAATAAAATCAAACACCGTCATAGTAAGTTCACTGTACTTTGAACGACCAAGACCTTTAAACGTTCGTTCCATCTTTACTTCTGCGGATTGAAGAATTTGAAGTGCTCTATCAAAATCTCCTTTAGTAATGATTCGACTATCTCTCCTCGATGCCGAGCAGACCATGCAAAGTTTTCTAAGATGAGTCGCTCTCCGTTCATTGTAGCCTGCAAACTTTGGGTCCTTCAATGCCGGCTCTTTGCTATGTTTAGTATACCAGTCCATATACTGTTGAAGTGCCGCATCTTCAAATCTCATCTCGCCGGCCATTATTAGAATACTCTCAAGGTCACTCAGCAGTTCTTTCTTAAGAGCAATATCCGGCAGAAACGGTGGGGCAACAACTGCTCGTTTTTCTTCCTCAACTACAAATATAACTCGGGATGTAAATCCACCACCAATAGCTTCTTGTGGAAGAATAGATACTAACCAATCAGGTGCAGTAGCACCGAGCATATTAAAACAGATACCTTGTATCTTATCTGTTCCTTGCCCCTTTGTTCTATATGTCCACTCACCTTTCGAATTATACCAGTCGGTTAAGTCAGCAAGAAACTTAACATCATTCTGACCAAGGAAGACAGAGAGTTCCTCATTAAAGACTGTTAAGGAACTATGAAACTTGACCCCGCCATCTGGGTCATTATAGCTGGTAAGTGATTCTCTTATATCTCGTATCAACGCTTCACGAGTTATACTTTCTGAAACCATCTTTATTCCGACACCTCGTGCAAGTTCAGCCGCAATTCCCATAGCCTCACCTTTTCGACACCGACCTGATGGGCCAATCAAGACAATATACATATTAGGAAATATCTGAGACATTCCCCAGTTAATGTAGACCTTCCGTTGAAGCGCAGCTGCAATACAAGATATGGCACACCAAAGATGATAGCTTGTAGGGGATTCAGTCTTCTCGGCAAACTTCATATAGCCGCTAATAAAGTCTTCCATCTTCCTCATCTATATACACCCCGCAGGAATTTTTAGTTTTACATTAAAGCTTTGCTATGACGTCTTCGAGCTTCTCAACAGAGAGTTCATCATCCTTCATCTTAACCATATCTCGCCAGTTAAGACCAACCTTAATCTCTGTTGGAATCACGAAGGTTCGTCCGTAGCAAGTTATAGGTATGTTCATATAACCTATAATTTCCTGCAAGGCTTCGTAAAGTCGTACAACCTCCTTTCTTGGATACTGGAACAGAATAGAATCATGTACCTGTCCTTTAAGTCGTATTGGAGCAAGGCAGTTACTTTCTGAATGATACAGTTTAATAAGAGCTTGATTGACTATACCAACGACTGTCGATGCAGGCTCCCAACCATAAGCTGACTTGAAAAGATTATCTCCCCATCTATCAAGGAATCTTCGAGTCCGTCCGAAGTAATTGGTCAAGGTTCTATCCTTCGACAGTCTATCTCTGGTACGTCCGTGCCAAAGTCGTATCCCAGGATACGCGTTATGATAGAGTGTAACAAGACCCTTCGCTTCCTTCTCAGTCGTATCATACTGGAGAGCATAGCTTTTGTAACCCATATCATAGTTAAGAGAATGGTTACAAGTCTTTGCTCTCTGCCTTTCCTCCGGTGAGACATCAGCCATATCTTTTCTAAACATAAGTGAAGCTGTTCTTTTATGAGCATCGAGTCTTTTTGATACAACTTCAATCATATTAGCGTCACCACTAATATAAGCCACGGCTATCCATTCGGCCTGTACTTTATCCAACTCGACCAGTATAGTATCTGGGTCTGCTTCACAGAACTCTCTAAAGTCTAAAGGTATATTCTGGAAATTAGCTCCAGTCTCAAAGATTGTTTGACTGCTCGACAGACGACCGTTCGTTGTTCCAGCTATGTTATAGCTACAACGTAATCTATTATCTGCGTCAAACGTCATATCAAGATATGTTCCTTCAAGCTTTCTTAAAGCTCTTATATCCTGAATCAGTGAAGCTTCCTTATAACCTTTTCGTGCTATACGTTTCATAGCATTATCATCAGTTGTCAGACTAACGGTATCATTCTTTTTATTCCTTTTAGTATAAGGTTCCAACCCTTTATCAACATAGAAATACTGCTGGCATTGTTTCGATGAGCTAACATTTAACTCGCGCCCACAAAGTTTATTAAGCTCAGCCTGTTTCTCATCTATGCTTGCTAGCACTCGAAGTTTAGTCTGTTCCAGCTTCTCCCTGTTAACCTGAATCCCATCTATCTGCATGAAAAGAAGTGGGCCAAAGAGTTCCATAGACTCTTCAATAAACAACTTATAATTTGCTTTTACCTGAAGCTCTTTTTCCAGCTTAAGCCATATCTCATATGTGCAGGTAGCATCCTTCGCATTATACCGCCAGAAGGTCTCAGCATCTATATTTGGATTCTTCCAAATCTTTCCTTCGTCCTTATAATAAGGCTCATCAGTATAAATTGAGCAAAGGAAATCAAGACCTTTTGGAAAGTCAGGATAGACATGATTCTGTGCAATCATAGTATCACGAATAGGACCCTTCGTTATAATACTATTCTGCATGATAAGAAAGGATATATCGAACATCAAATTCTGCCCAATCTTTGTTATCGACTCGTCCTCTAACACATCTGCTACAGCTTTCCATATCTGAATCTCTTCAAACTCTGACCAGTAGCTCTTATAAAACGGGATACATATCGCGTCAGTTGGAGATATAGCGAACGCTATACAGGAAGTTTCAAGTGCACCGTTGCACTCGATATCGAAAGAGACTGGAAGTTTCTCTGCCTTAATCTTAGCAAGGTATGCAAGTGATTGCTCAAGAGTTGGTCTAATTAAAAGATGCCTTTCAGTCCTTCGTATACCGGAGAAGGCACTCTCCGCTTTTGCTCTACGAAGGTCTGATATGATATAGTAACGATAGAGATATTTCTTTATAGAATCCTCAGGATGAATTGTTCCGATAACTTTTTTTCCTGGGAACAGGGTGCTTTCATAAACCGAGCCTCGACGTTTGAATATCCCATTCAGTCCAGTTAGCGTATGGAAACTATCGGCACTAAAGCAGACGATTGTTGTAGCAGAAACTGTTTCAAGAATCTGTTTTAGACTTGCTGGATTAGATTCATTTATGATAAAGCAGTCATTCTTAATCAGCTGTGCTATGTGCAGACATTGGTCAAGAATATTTCTAACCACAGAGTTTGTAATCTCTGAGTCGAAAACTAAAACTAAGGGGGCGTCTATGCGCCCCTCAGTCTTTGCTCTTGGAATTTCTGCAGGAATGAATCCCATTGAGTTACTCCTTCCCGTAAAGGCCAGCTTTTATATCATCGGCAACTCGTGCAAGGAATTTAATCTTTAAGTCTTCATTAAGATCAAAGCCAAAGCCACTACATTCATTCTTGTAGACTGCACGAAGAGTATTACCACTTCCGAGAAATGGAACAAGTACTCGAGACTTCGGGTAGCAGAATGTAACTATCAGTTCATCAAGCAGCTCAAGTGGTTTCTCTGTCGGATGAATCCGCGCAGATGCATGAACAGACTGATAGTCAAAAACATTAACTCGACCTCTCTGCCTAAGAGGTGGGGTTCCTTTTCTGCAGATGAAAAAAACTTCATAACTTCTGGCAAGATAAAGTTCAGGCTGATTTGTCTGAGCCATTCCTTTTCCTTTATACCAGACAGCTGGTATCTTATCCAGAATGAACCCAACACTTTCGAGTATGCCTCTAACTCGGCTATAATGTTCTTGTCCATACCAAACAACTGCCCATGAATCCGGCTTCAGTATTCGATACGTTTCAGAGGCAACTAACTGCATATTCTCGAAGAAAGTTTCTCCCTCCCATTCGATATACTTCTCAGTTGTGGTCAATCCATCACCAGCTTTCGTTTTCTTATTCTTGTTCAAATCAACACCATATGGAGTATCGACCTCCGCAAAGTCAGCCGTGCCAGAAGCAACCTCAGCAAGGCCAGTAAGAGCATCCTGGACTATGTAATGATTCTGAGCTGCAATCCAGTTCCCGTTCGGCCTCTCTATATGACGCTTCTTCATCTCTTCAAGTATCAAACCTTCTTCTATCTTTGCAAGCATCTTCCTTGCATCATTCTCATTCTTTGCTTCTGCTAACTGAGGAAAAACATCAAGAGCGTCTGCAAGATTTAATGCGTTCGATATTGAACCAGTTGATTTATTGAGCAGCTTTGCTGTATCGTCATTCCCCCAGCCGCCACTTCTAGCCGCACGACCAGACTGCTTTTTTCCAAAGATAGCTTTTTTCAGTCTATCAATCTCACGAGTAAGGAAAGCATTCTCTACAAACGTAAGTTCCTTTCGTTTTAAATTCTCTTCAAGTTCGATTACTCGAAACTCAAGTGCATCTATCGTATCACGGAATAGGCAGAGAACTGAAACATTAGCCTTTATACAGGCGGCAAGACGACGACCGCCGGCTAAGAGTTCATAACTTCTATTAATTACTATTGGTTGAATCTGACCATGTGCTTTAATCGATTCGGCAAGGTCATCTATATCACCATACTCAGTACGGATTCGAGTCAGCCCTTCTTTTACTTTAATCTCTGAAGGATGCAAAGTAATTAATTCATGAGACATTTAGTTCCCTCCTGCAAGCAGACTTTTAAGCAGCTGTTCTTTTGCTTCATCTGAAAGGCTGGAAAAGATATCTTTAGCATTAGCTTCTTTTTTCTTCCCCGTTTTCTTTGGCACAGTTGATGAGGTTGATGCAGCTTTAGCAGGAGCGTCTGCATCTCGTCTCTGACGTATCCCTTTTACTCGAGAGAGCAGCTCATCATCAGACATTTGACTAATGCTTTGTCTAATATCTTCCAAGGTTAAAGGACTCATGATACTTTATCCTCCAAGTTAAGTTCTTTTATCAGGGGATTGTACTGTTTGTTAAGAATTAAGCCTAGCACTTCTGGCCCACCTTTATCCACAGCCTCAAGAGTCATTGCAATAAGGGAACGAAAAAGAAGAGACTTCATTCCCCACGGCAATAACTCTTTCAATCTATCGTACTGTTCTTTTGGTAACTCGACATTGATTCTTGTTCCAGGAAGATGGTGTTCCATAACAGCTCCTTACAATTTAAAGTATCTGAGGTGCAGGGATTTGACGAGATGTGCTTCTATTGCTCAGGTATCATGTAAGACGAGCACATAGCCTGAGACTTACTCGTATAGTCACCCTGCATAGGGACTTTTCAACTATTAACAATTTTGCGAAAGGAGCGAAACCCCTAATTGTTAAATCGTATTCCCCTTCTGATTGCGTCTACCTATTCCGCCAACCTCAGATTTAAAACCTTACATCTTTATCTTGTTATTTATCTGCCCATTGTACTCATCAAGAATAAGCTTACACTTTGCAAACTTACCAGGAAAATCTTCCTCGTTAAAGCCGTTTCCGGAGAAAGGAATCTTGAACTTCTCAAGGAACCTCTTAAGGAAAAGAAGCTTTGTTTCCCTCTTACCAGCCTCATCCTCAGCATTAGGAAGAGATATGTTATGGAATACCGAACGAGCCATAGGCATACCTTCAACGCTCAAGCGCACATTGACGTTATGCTTTCCTTCCTTTACTGTGTACTTAGCATCCTCGATTACTAGACCATACTCACCTTCCGGTACTACTTCCTTATCCTTTACATCATCCAGATTAGTTCCGAGTTCGACGAAGCTCATTGTTTTTCTCCTGTTAGTTTAGTTTTTGTGCTGAGTTATTGTTCAAAATTTGAAGCGTAACTACTCTTCCACAGTAATATCGAAGTTCGAAGCATACTCGGTAGCACAGTCTTTACAACAGAATTGTGCAGTATCATCGCCATTGTCTTCGACTTCAGGTCCAGTAAATTTAAAACCTGTATCATTCACTGGCACTAATGTATCACAGTCTTCACAATAAAACTCCTCTTCGGTTGGAAACTCAACAATCTTCGCCATTCAAAACTCCTCCTTTCATTTAGATTTAATTTCTTTAAGTATCTTACCAAGACCAAACTCTTCCGGTTTTTTCCAGTCTGTAATCGTAACATCTACAAAAGTCGGGAGCCCTATTGTATCACGAGCAAGAGACTGATACCGGTCGGTCTTTGTCTGGATAAGATACTTTGTTGCCCCACTTACACCTTCATCCACCTCCACTTTAGTATGATATATCTCACTGAAAAGTAAAGGAATTTTAATCCTCAGCTTTCCAGGAAGAATCACCTGATTGACTATCCTTTTCGTTATCTCATCCTGTCGCAGCTCTTCATGTCCAGTAGCAAACAAGATAAGGTTAAGACTTGTGGCAGTACGAAAAACGTTAGATATAGTATTAATCTGTGCGGACCAGTCAGGCTGCTCAGGCTGTTTACCAAACCTTCCGTTAAGCCAAAGAACCCTGTCCATAACCATATCTGCAAAAGTTGTGAAACTATCAAAACCGAGTACATTGTAGTCCTTGAAAAAGCCAGACCTGATTTTATCTTCAAAGTCTTTCTCCCATTTAACGTATGTCTGTGGTTCGTCCGGGATTCCTTTCGAGTCCTTCACACCCTTCGTCAAACTATGAACATTCAGATTCAGAATCTCAGGAGTAAACAGTTCGTAATCAAGGTCATAGCCTTTCAAAGTATTCAGTGCATTTGGGTCGAAGATGTACATAAATTTCTTTCCTGGAAGGGTGAGAAACTGTGAAGTCTTTCCACTTCCTGTCGGGCCAATGAGGAGAAACTTCTCATTCCGTCTTGTAAAATCCTTTGCATTAGGCATTGATAGCCTCCTTTGCTACATCGTAGCCTTCCCAATTATCAACTCCAGCTGCCTCCAAAGCAGCAAGAAGTTGTGAATCTCTCTGTAACCTTTTATACTCATCGTATCGTATCGTTATAGTATCAGGCATTTTCTTTCTCCTCTAACGTTCTGCTACTTACAAGTCGTTCAAATGTCAAAGCCTCAAGAAGAATAAGATAGTTAATAGCGTCACCTATCTTCTCATCCCAAGTACCTAGACTCTGAGGCTGGGCCTCAATCGTGTCAACCATATCGAGTATCGAGACTATGTGTTTAAGAAACATGCCCATAAGAGCAGCTTCTGGAGTTAGTCCAGCAATAACTCCCGCTCGTTTAAAGTTATGAAGTCTATCTTCTCTTGCATACTCTTTAGCTTTAGTTGCTAAAACAGTTTTAATTCTTCTTATTCGATTATTTACTATCGAGTTAAAAACTTTGCTGTCCATCTTCTTTTCTCCTTCGTATAGTTTTAGTTTTCATCAAAGGGGCCAGGTAGATATTCCATTTAAAGTTTGAGCACCAACTTATTTGAGACTTAACAAAGCCGATTTTAGATATACCATCCTGAGTTCCTTGTAGGGAACAAAGTATCATATCTTTCCTCTGCCTCATCACACTTCCGAAGTTACATGTACGACAGCACGGCCTCCAAATATTACTCACTGGCTCCATTCTCTTCTCCCTTCATAGGGCTCCATTTAGAAACCTTGAAACCTTCCGGGGCATCTTCCATTCTTAATGGATTAACTATCATCTTGCAGACGTAGCGATAGATGCAGGAACCATAGTGACTACAGGCTGTAGTATTCTTCGGAAAAGCCATCATAAAATCACAGCCGCTTATCTTTGATTCCTCAAGCAATCTGAAGTTCTCCTTAACCAAGTTAATTGAATACAGAGTTTCCCATCTCCAGCTTTCTATATGGCCGAAAAGTCTTTGTACTGGAATTCTTGGAAAAGCAATGCCGGCTGGATAAGGTGGAATAGCCTTGCTTCCTTTCTGAACAAGAGCTCCATCAATTATAAGTCCCCAGAAAGCATCGCCGTAAGTCATGTAACCGGCACAAAGATATCCATCAACCTGATTATTCGGGGTAAAGCTTTCAAGCCATGAACTCTTATCACTTCCAGTCGTCTTATGGTCAGCAATATAAACTCGACCTTTATCCCGCCATATCTTATCAAGCCGACCCATATAGAAGATGTTATCCGAACCATCGGTTAGCGGGATAACAAACGGCTGTTCAATTCCAAGAATCTCATAGTCCTTAATCCGGTCGTAGTAAGTTTCAAGATAATGATGAAGCATCTCAAATGCTCTGCCAGGAGTTCTTGGATAAAGAGTCATAAGAGTTCCATCATCAAGAGTCATTCCAGTCTCAACCCAGACATTAAGAAAAGCAGCACAAGCATCTTTGTAAAGGACAGTCTTATCTTTAATAGTGGCACCTTTCCAGATAACATCCATACTTGAGTGCCAAGCAGAACCGAAGGATAGAGCAACCTTTGGGCTCGCAAATTCCCAGTCTCTTACATGACGAAAGTAAAACTTTCGGGGGCAAGCTCTAAATGCCTCCAACATACTATTATCAAAGTAAACATTATCAGTTTGAGCTGTCATTAAATCTATCTCCTTTATCATTTAATATAATCTCACGGGCAATATAACGCCCTTCTTTCCATATTAAAAGATTCAAACGTCCGTGCATAGCACCGAAGATAGAAGCACCAACAGAACATAGTGTGTTCAAACTTGTAAGAAGAATATAATCAGTCGGCTGACTATCTAGAAGAACAGCCTGCCAGCAACGAGCCATTGAGTTAATATTATAACGAGACTGATGCGCAGTTGTAACATATATGAGCTTACCATATCGAAGGGCGTCCTTAAAATTATGATGAGACTTATTCGGAACAAATACCTTTGGTGTCTCCATTTTTAAGTTTCCTCTTTTACTCAAAATTGTACAATCTGAAAGCAAAAAGAAGGAGGGCTTTCGCCCTCCATCCTTTCCGTGCTTACTTCGACTCAGCAGCCGCCTTGTCAGCCATAAGCTTCTCGATGAGTTCCTTCCGCTTGTCGGCAGAAAGATTCTTGAAGGCCTCGACAAGAGCCTTGTTCGTTATGCCGGCGGAAGACCTCGGAGCCTTTACGCCCGGTATCCACTTGTCAACCTCAGTAAGTATCTCATCATCTGACTTACCAGCCTTTATAAGCCTTCTGATGAACGCCTGGAGACCAACCTTGATACCCTTCAGAAAGTAGTTATAAACTACTTCCGCATTGAAGTTGCTCGTCGACTCCTCAAGATTACCACCGAAGTCGTAATCCAGAGTAATCTTCCTTGCACCTTCCTTGTCGCTCTCTGATACTACAAAGCTCTTCTCCGTAGACATAATTCTTTCCTCCCTTTTTTACGGGTCTTTGCCCGTTTATTGTATAAGATACAGTTCAAAATTTGAACCATATCTTATTGAAGCCGTTGTCAGAAGTGTTTCAATTCAATTGCATGGGAACATATTAACACAATCGAATTTAGACGTCAAGAGAAATTTTAAGCCTTAAGAGATTTATTTTTTATCAGCTTTCCTTTCGGATACTTTTTATTAACCAGGAGAAAGACTTCTGGTTCATCTATGAAAGACATAACAGGTATAAAATCAATCCCTGCAAAACGAAACATTTGTTCTCGTGCCAATGTATGATTAAAGACTTCCACCCCCGCAAGTTTTATCTGATGCACTCTGAACGTGACATCTTCTAGCATCGGCCGTCGTCCTCCTCTACATTTTTAAGTCGAGCAATCTTAAGCCTCAACTTTGCTAAGGCTTCTCCATGTTTCGAGATTATATCAGTGTATTCTGCACAAAGTTCTTGAAGATGCTCAACATTATTCGTATGCTCATAGCACCAGTTATAAGGACCTACTTCATCGAACCGAATATGGCTTTTACATTCGTAGCACCAAGAAATTATCATTCTTTTCTCCACGAGTTAAAAGTTTGATATATAGTTTCTATCATTCTATCAGCCTTTGTACTAGGCCAGTCCTCAACCGATAGAGCAGAGTATACCGCACGAATTGCATATCTTTTAATCTCATCCTGCTCAGCTTGATACCTTTCATCGTGTTCAACCTGTCGTTCTGAAATTAACTCGGAACATTCCCACGGGGGAAGATTCTTTTTCTCATTCTGATGGCAAGCAATATAAGCCTCAGGACTATCCTCTGGAAGAGACATCATTAGCTGTTTCAAATCTTCTTGTTCGGCTGTTTGTATCTTATCGATGTATCCATCTATAACTGATTTAAAACGTTCTTTTTTCTTCTCATCTATTGGTATCTTTGCAAGGTCTACTGACATATTTTTCAACTCATAACCCGTCCACTTTTCAGGAGACATGAACTGAGAAAGAGCGTCATCTACTTCTTGCTCATTATAGGCTTTCAACTTACCTTCGGCCCGTAGAGCAAAAATAACTTTCTCAAGTGCGTTTGCAACAGCCGTGCCCATAGGCATACCCTCAGCTCGTACTCCGCACAATTTTACAATCTCATAACAATTAACAAGAATGTCATGAGACACCCGAACAGAAAGAACTCGACCTTTCATTTACTTCCCCCATTTCTCTGGTAACGTATAGAACAAAATGATAACAACAGCTACAGCCATGATAAGCCAGAAAGTCCTATCACTCCATTCTATCATAAGCAAGATCTCCTTTTTGTTAGCTCGTTAAAAGTCTTAATGAGCATATCAACAAGGTCTACTTGATTCCAACTTAGTAACCGAGTTGAGCAGAGAGAACAAGTTCCTTTCTGTTTAAACTCGATGATAGTTGGTTCTGGAGAGTTGCTTTTATAAGGTTTCTCCATCTTTGCTCCACAAAGTTCACAAACATACAAACAAGGATGAATATACCTTGTTAGTTCAACCTTAACTTCTACTTCTTCTTTCTCCCGCTTAATCTTTTTCCCACCCTTCATATCTTGCAGAATCTTTTCAAGGTCGATTGCTGATATATCTTTGAAAAGAAGAGACAGCTCATCCTGCAACGTGGGTGCCTCTTGGGGGGAATACGTGTCTGACAGGGAGTGAGACTCATGCGCCCTGACGGGCGCCGGTGGTGCTTGGGGCGTGGGTGCGGGAGACGTGGAATCGAGTGAAAGTTGTGTATTTGGGTGTCTATTAGATACAAAGAATTTAATCCGTCCCATTTAGTCTCCTGCAGAGTCTCCAACTCTGAGTTAAAGTGAACTTGCAGTTTAGTGTTCGTCTTGTTTCTGATACCCGTGTACATCGGCGGCGTGTTTAAGTATTGCCTGACAAAGTCTTTCTATAGCTTTCAATGCTTCCTGTTTAGCGAAGCCGTGTTCCGAATTACTTCCTTCTCGAGCTAAATCTTGTATAGCCTTTAAAGTATCGGTTATCATTCTGTCTCCTTTGTAAACTCCTCGACAAAGTTATACTCTTTCGTTGTCAGAGAAAGCGTAGTTGGAACCTCCCTTGCTTGATATGTCCCCGGCTTCCAGTTTGATTCAATCTTTACAAGCTGATTGAGAACTGTAAACGCTGGCCCAACAAGTTCCTCCGGACAAAGGTACTCTGCATAGTCTATCTGAAGTATCCGAACTTTTTCAATTGCCATAACTTTCTCCTTTAGTTTTATTGTAACATATTTTAACATAATTGAAACCAGGTGTCAAGCTCTTTTTTCATCAGTTCATCCATTTGTCATAAGCCCGTAAAACTTTTCTAAGAAAGGTAACCTCATCTTTTGCCCGCTTAAAGGACTTTGAATAAGGAGAAGAATAAGGTGTACCTTGGCAAAATTCTCGTCCTGTATATCGCTTAATCGGGCATCCTTCGCAGTCTATACTAGTATCAGTATTAAATCGACTACATAAAGGACAATCGAGCCGACTATTTTCTCTTGCACCGTTCATAACTCCTATCCATTTATTAATAGACATTTGAATGAGAGTTCGAGTACCGTAGTGGTCAAGTTTCAACAATGGCTGTCGATAGTCCATGTCAGTCTCCTATAAAAAGGCTTTAAGTGTTTGAATTGCTTCTTCTTCAGTTATTAAGTCAATCTGTTCTAAATCATCTTTTGCAGACCTTACTAACCTTGATTGCCTTTGATGGTAGAACCGAGGTGATGTATTCGGCCGGAACTTGAAAAGTTCAGTCAGCTTATCAAGGCATTCTCGATACTCCTGAAGAATCGGCACCTGCTTTTCTGTAGGAGTAAATTCACCAACCCGCCTACAGCAAGCGTGTTTACGACAAAGTTCATCTCGTTTATCCAGCCAGAATTGAAGCACATCTTGACTCATAACATAGCCTCCTTTAGTGTTTTACTCAGCCTCGTCATCCCCTGCAAAAACCTCATGCCTGCACAGATAACAGGTAGTATCAAGATGATAGTATCTAGAATCAAAGTCGTCAATTTCAGTATGGATATTACGACCTATCATAGCAAGTGCTACTGCATGACGAAAGCATAGCCATTCGCGTTTTTCGGTAGAGTAGCGTATTCGTAAACGTATGTCCATTGTTAGACCTCCCTTAGTAGCTACCGCCACCCAATCGGGCGGAGGATGTAGTTAAGTGCGTATACCATCCCGAGATAGAAGGAGATAGCGATGGCGATGGTTAGGTAGGTGAGGGTTATTATAGTTTTCATTTAAGTGCCTCGTTCATTTTTCTCCATTCCTCATAGTTTTTACAGAGAGAGCATACGTTATATGACGTCTCGCTTTCTTCCATTTTATCCTCCGAGTCGAACTCATAACCGCACTTGATGCACTTCATGGTGTTAACCTCCTTTTAGACGGATGAATATACGTAGTTTACCTAAATGGAGAATAGGCAAGCTATACCAATAACGCTCTGAGAAAAGTGGAGGACTGGTTGTCCAGTAGATATGGCTGTCACTCTTACCGTGGGCTATATATCCTCCCCCTGGGTAGATTAGGAGTTCGAGGCCGAGCATACGCCAGTATTTATTGTACCTCATCTCGTTAACCTCCTATCTTAACATATGGTCTTCATTCGCTAAAGATGATATGGTTGTTGAACTATCCTATTCTCCCTCAACCAATTTTATGAGGTTAATAAAGCCGCAGGTACATTCCTTTCGGGTAGAGCGGAGTCGTGGGCAATCAGCTCCATGCCCCATGTTATCGAGTATCTCTTGTATCTTCTCGATATCTATATTCTTAAAGCTATTTGTTCCCTCGTCCCCCGCGAGGATGGGGACATTGCATCCACAGCAGGGGCATCTATCATAGGTTGTCATTTCGTATCCTCCCCTTTCTCTCCCTCTCTAATACCTCCACCAACGATACCGGATGACATTCCTCGACATAGAAGGAATAGTTGCAGAGCCAGAGACGTTTCTTTCCTTTCTTCCACTTGGCAATATCGCTATCGGAGGCGAGGTCTCCATCGGCGGTTTCTATTCTTTGCATATCGAATCTCTCCGGTTCGTTGAAGGTTAAATCCAGCGCGTCGTCGGTTACGGAGAAAGACTTTTTAACCTCTTCGATTATTCCGGAGACGGTTTCTGCTTGGATATTAATGTCTTTGTTATAGCCCGAGAACCCCGAACTAGGGATACATCCGTCTGCGTAGCTATCTTCCTCTGAGGATTGGAAGTAGCCTTTTATTCTATACATGATTGTCTCCTTTTTATGTTTATTCAGTTAAATTACATCCTTAATCAGCCCATTTTCCATCAGTACATTAGCGTACCATTTGCGTCTATATGCTGAAGGTCCAACAACGCACAGGCGACCATTCAATATATACTCCTGACCGAAAAGACTTGTCTCAGTGTAATGGAGTGGCTGGCCAACAGCCTGCTTCAAGTCTTTCTTAAACTCATAATTTGCAACTAACATACTGACCTCCTTTTTCCACGAATTATAAGATTAACAACTCTCGGGATTGAGAGTCGTTTTGCAAAGTTTAGTATTGTCTGTCCGTGCATCGGGGTACACTTTGGACAGGTTTCTACACGAACCTTCTGAGGCGAGGCTGTAAAGTAACTCTCACCGCAGGCCTCACATTTTATCTCAGTCATACTTTTACCTCCTGAAGTCTCCATTCACACTCGTTACAAAAAAGATATGTTTGGGTTTCTGTAGAATCCTCCCATTCAACCTTTCCTTCTAAAGAAAGGTTTCCAAGAGATATAACCTGAATTTTTATAGAGTTTGATTCAAGTAGGTCAGAATGACACATAGGACAGGTAATTGGATAGGGCATAGATATCTCCGGTTATTGGTGGCCTTATTGCCACATAAACCTCTTATCATATATCATATTTTACCATAATCAAATTGAGATGTAAAGAGAAAAATTAAACCTGGGTGGCAGAGCCAATAAGATACACTTCAAATTTTGAACCATATCTCGCCGGCACTTTATACCTTTGAGATGGTTCTGCCATGTAAGGATTCTGCCACCACTGAGAAAATGAATACGCCTCCTGCGTTGGCGGACAAGAGTTTAAAGTGGCTTATATCTCGAGTATGATATCTCCATCTATATCTTTCTTTACTACAAAGACTGGAACCAGCTCATTATTATAAAGTTTTATATAAACTTTCTGGTCTTCCTTGGTTACATAGCAGGCAAGATAATTCTTCAAATCTATGGCGTGAACTGACATGGGCGGCACCTCAATTTATTGGAGGCATGATTGCCTCAGTGTTTATATTTTGCTAAGTTTCTTTAACCCATATCGTATTGTGTATTCCAGTTGCTTGGTTTTACAGACTTCACAATACATCTTTTTAGATGATTTTCCACAAAGTCTGCATTGTCTTAGTCCACTTGATTCCAACTCAAGAAAATCTTCAAGGTCTGATATGAGTAATTTAAGAGTTTTTATAAGTGATTTAGCTTTTCTTTGTTTAGTTGTCATATCAATTACCTCTTGTAGAAAAATTTGGCAGTTTATACACTTGCCAAGGTGTTGTTTTGATTAGCCCCCAACCACTTCGCCAAGTTCAATGGTGATTAGTTCGGTCCATCCAGAGTTGCTGTTAATGGAAGGTTCTGCTAATATGTACTCATTGGTATTTTCCGCTGTTTCTAAATGTAACAGAACCGTATCATCCGGGTTCAATTTGGAAAGTTGTGCAATCAATTCGCGAATTTTCATTGTAGCTCTCCTTTTTTGGTGGCGGCGATATTGCCGCATAAGAGTGGTTAAAACATATTTTACCACAATTAAATTGAGGTGTCAACAATAAAATATATTCTGCCGCGAAGCGGCATAAGATACACTTCATATGTGTCAAATAATTGACACTTTGTAGCAAGTGTAGGAAGTGTAGGAATGTAGGACCGTAGGCGGGGGGGGGGGGGGGGGGGGGGGGGGGGGGGGGGGGGGGGGGGGGGGGGGG
>ERZ1292632.377-Hain-H43-01um-R2-377-length-46591-cov-9_pt1 | contig 46591 bp, 65 predicted proteins | sample MGYA00564407_ERZ1292632 | MGnify/ENA primary metagenome ERZ1292632 (study PRJEB36523, sample SAMEA6512637) | groundwater metagenome | collected 2019-01-08 | study: AquaDiva: Metagenomics assemblies of 32 groundwater samples | reverse complement strand
ATGTTAATTACATCTATTACCGCTGTACTAAAAAGAAAGATTTTTGCTCGCAAAACTATCTTCGGGAAGAGTTGTTGGAGCAACAATTGCGGGCAATCGTTGAGAAATCCAGTTTGCCCGACTCGTGGGCTAAACTGTGGCTGGAAAGACTTGATAAAGAAGAAACGGAAGAAAAAGCAAATGGTGAAAACCAAATCACAAAGTTTTCTTCTGGAGTCCAAGAAATAGACAAAAAACTTGATAGGTTACTTGAAGGCTATCTTGACCAAATAGTTGACTCACAAATTTATCAACAAAAGAAAAATGAATTAGTAGAACTGAAAATCAAATTCAAAGAGAAAATGGCGAGTGTTTCCGAAAACGGAAGTGAATGGCTCGGACTAATGAGAGAATTCATAGAAGTGGCCGTTTCGACGGCCAAAATCGCGCGCGCAAAAAATAATCCCGATGAACTTTGTTCAATCGGGAAAAAAGTCGGCTCGGACTACTCTTTAGACAATCGGCAGCTTTCGTGTGTGTATAAAACAGGCTTCTCGGCGCTCGCCGCGTGGCCATTCGCGGCTTGCGCCGCCTCTCACTATTCAAAACTGTGGGCGCACTAGGGATCGAACCTAGGACCTTCAAATTATCAGTTTGACGCTCTACCACTGAGCCATGCGCCCAAAACTGAAGCTATTCTAACACATCAGAGAGAAGTTTGACACCTAGTTTTCTAAAATCTTCATCGAAGCTAAAAATGGCATCTATTTTATTTCGTTTCATAGTAATTACACTCGAGCAATCAACAAAAGATACATTTTTAGACTTAATAGTTTTAAAATACTTTAAAGTCTCTTTATATAAAATTTCATCTATAAATATTTCTCTAATTTCCCCATTAATAAAATCGTTGTACCAATCTAAGGCTACGTCTTTACCCAGTTTCTGTGACATTACTGTTAATGTTTCTAAGATTATATTCGAAGATGTGTACCAAACACACTTACTTTTTGATAAAAAATCAACCAATTTTAGAGTTTTTTTGTGTGTATTATCCTTATTATCTCGTGAGGCAATAAAAACATTTGTATCAACAAAAATCTTAGAAATCATATGCATATTTATCATACTCAGAATCTCCCGGACCAGAAACAGACTTTTTTGCCTGATTGAGCATGAATTCAACTCCAGTTATTTTTTTTATCTTTTTTCCTTTACCAATTTTAACTTTTTTAATAACCAGATTAGCTCCTTCCCTCATAACTTCAGAGAAAGACATCTCATTTATAGCAATAAGTTTTTCAAGCTCATAAACCTGCTTTTCTTCAAGTAATATTTGTTTTCTAACTAACATACACACCACTATTACACAACTTGGCCGTCTTGTCAACTTCTCCCAGCCACCTTCTAAAATTTGCTTTTGAGGAAGTTTGCGAATTCAATTTAAAAAGCAAAAAACTGCTCGACAAGGGTTCATCCCGCAGGAGTCTTTTTGCAAAATGTGAGCAAATGACGAAAACACAAATTTCTAGCAGGTGTGTCTTTTCTTCTTTATCAATTCTCTCTTTGGACAAGCAAAGAAGAATTGATGTTAGCTTGACTTTTACTCTCTCTCTCTGTAGAATTCTGACCGATAGTATTTATCAAACCAGCTCTTGCGCTGGAATCGCACAAAAAGGAGTCCGAATGAAGATCGTTGTCGCTACACTGTTCGCATTGCTAATCGTAGCATTGTTGAGGTTTATCCCGCCCCAGGCTGAACTAAACCTAGCCGCAGTGGGTGGGATGGTTGCTTTTTTTGGGATACTAAATTACAAAAATTAAGGCAACCAACTAAAAACACAACCTCTGTTTGCGAAAGCAAAAGTCAAAAAACAGAGGTTGTGTAAGTAATTTTGAGGTATAATTTATCCATGTCTGACCTGACCACTCTACTTCTCAAGATTCCTCGCAACGTTGAGGTTACACCTGAAGCTGCAAAGACATTTCTTTCGGCTTTAACTCAAATCAATTCTGTTTCAACCCTTCAAAAGGTTTTTGGTAAAAAGCCTCGTGCCATAGCTCTTGAACTGGGTTGCGTCAATCAACAAATTCACTTCATGATTACTTGCGATTCCCAGCTTATGCCTTTTATTCAAACTCAAATTCAAAGTAATTACCCCTTGGTAGTTATAGAAAAAGTGTCCGACCCTCTCCTTAATTTGAAATTAGAAATTATAAATTTAAAATTAGCTAAAGGCAACTTCTATCCCTTGGGGACATATGACAAATTTACTGATGTTGATCCTTTGTCATCCATCCTTTCAGTTTTATCTAAAAATGAACCAAATGAAGTTTCGATTGTCCAAATCGCGATTGAAGGAACCAGTTCTTCTTGGCAACGTCAAGGTGAGTCTTACGCGGAACGCGGGAATAAAAATGAAGATGGATCATATTCCCCAAGATCGGACAAAACAATCATTACTGAAAAGATTTCTTACCCAGGTTTTAAGGCTTCAATCAGACTTATCAGTAATACAGACAAAACCCTAAATGAACTAAAATCTTCATTCGGTGTTTTTTCTCGCGCAGACGGAAATAAATTCAGTCATCAATCATCAGTCTTTGGTCTTAGGTTAAAAGCAAAGGACGCGCAAGAACGAAGGGTGACCGGTCGTAACGTCCTAAATATTATGGAGCTTGCAACTATTTGGCACTTGCCAAGCGAGAAAATCAAAACCGAAGGAATTGCTTGGGGCACAAAGGTACTTTCGGAGCCCCCAGAAAATCTTCCAAGTGCGATAACAGCCACTGAAGAAGATAAAGCTCATATTAACTTTTTCGGTAAAACTATTTTTAAAAATAAAGACACTATTTTTGGAATTAAAGACATAGATAGACGCAGACATATATGGGCAATAGGAAAAACTGGAACTGGTAAATCAACTCTTATAGCCAATATGGCAATTGATGACCTCAAAAAAGATCGAGGTCTAGCTGTAATTGATCCCCACGGAGATCTGTGCGAGATAATTTTGGACTACATTCCAAAGCGTAGAATTAATGATGTAATTTATTTTAACCCAGCGGATAAGGACTTTCCGATTGTAATTAACCCGCTTGAAGTTACCAATAAAGAAGAGGCGGAGTTAGTTGTGTCCGGGATTGTCTCGATATTCAATAAAATATTTGGATTTTCCTGGGGACCCCGATTGGAATATATATTAAGAAATTCACTTTATACTTTGGCCCTGGTTCCCAATTCAACCCTAAAGGACGTTCCCCTACTTTTAACCAATAAAGCATATAGAACCCGGGTTGAGGAGACCATTGCCGACCCAACAATGAAAGCTTTTTGGAAAGATGAATTCGATAAAATGCCGGAAAGACTTCAACAAGAAGCCATCTCCCCTATCTTAAATAAAGTTGGCCAGTTTGTAACATCCCCCCTAATTAGAAGTGTAATCGGCCAACCAAAAAGTTCGATTAAACTTGACGATGTTATGAATGATGGGAAGATTCTTTTAGCTAATCTTTCTCAAGGTCGACTTGGAGAAGATAATGCGGCACTCCTCGGAGCTATGTTAATCACAAAACTACAACTAGCCGCGATGCATAGAGTAGATATGCCGGAAGAGTCTAGGCGCGATTTCTATTTATATGTTGATGAGTTTCAAAATTTTGCAACGGGAAGCTTTATTAAAATTATGAGTGAAGCTAGAAAGTATCATTTAAATATAATGCTAGCTAATCAGTATATGGCCCAAATTCCTGAAGAGGTAACAAGAGCGATACTTGGCAATGCCGGAACCGTTATGACATTTGCGGTTGGGGCGACTGATGCTGAAATTCTAAATAAGGAGTTCGCAGAAGTTTTTTCAACTAATGATATGGTAAACCTTGGAAGATTCCAAATAGCAACAAAGATGACGATAGACTCACAAGTTACAAGACCTTTTGTCTCAACCACCCTCCCCCTTCCTATATCCAAAAATCAAAACAGACAAAAAGTAATTGATGTTTCTCGACAGAGGTGGTCAAAAAAGATTTAACTTCTGTAATTTCCCCATACGCCTTCTAAAATTTACTTTTGTGGGAGTTTGCGAATTCAATTTAAAAAGCAAAAAACTGCTCGACGAGGGTTTAACCCGAAGAAGTCTTTTTGCAATATATGAGCAAACTTTTGAAAATTGAAATTTCTAGCAGGTGTGTCTTTTCTTCTTTTTCAATTCTTCTTTGGACAAGCAAAGAAGAATTGATATCAGCTTGACTTTTACTCTCTCTCTCTGTAGAATTTGCCCTATAGTTTTTCCAACCGTCAACTGCGACGGATCGCACACCAAAAGGAGAAAAAATGAGTTTCGAAGAATTTGTCCAATGGTTCAGGCCCTACTCTTGGGTTCTATTGATTCCGATGGCAATTCTGATCGTTCGATGGATCGCCTATTTGATCTTCGGATCAAAAGAGGAATGATAATTTGCACCCCATTGTCCTATTCGGACTCTAAAAAAATAGAGAAGGATGAAAGACAAGGGGGTGCAAGGAAATTTTCTCCTGTTTTCCCCACTAAAAAACCCACTCATGATTTCAAAGATGGCTTCGTAAAATGGGCTTTTCTACGAAACTAGTATCCCAAATTTTTTAACTTCTGAAGCCAAGGTTGAATATTTATCATTCATATCATTCGGATTCATTGGCACAGCTTCAATTTTATAATTTATATTATTTGCCAAATTTCCCAACATAACCGATTCTCTAAAATAATCTTTTCCAAACTTTTCTGAAACTATACAAACATCAATGTCACTATAAAAATTTGAGTTGCCTTTTGCATAGGAGCCAAAAAGATAGGCTGCTGAAACAGGAATACCTGCCTTTACAACCTCTCCTACATATTTGTTAGCTATATTTTCAACTAATTTTTTAGACCAGGCTTTTTTTGTATTTTTCATATAATTTTTTACCTATTTTAATCCATTTTAATACATACTCCTTTGTAGCAAGTTTAAATATTTTATACTTATAGTCATCATATCTTGCTGAAACATTATATTTAGAAATTTCCTCTAATTGTTCCAACTCTTCTTTTTCAATATTCATTTCTATTAACACAATTAATTCTTTCAAATCATGAATATATGGTGGTGATTCATCTAATTTCGAAATATACAATGCTTTAATAATCTTTTCTAAAGCTAAATGTAAGAAAAATAAGGCATGATGATATTTTTTACTTTTAAATAATTTGTCACAAGTATCTAAAGCATCAATTGCCCCCTCAACCCATATATTCACAGCTTTTTCCTGTGTCATAACTGGAATTATAGCATATTAGCCATAAAACATACTTTTTCCCACTAAAAAACCCCGACGAATTTATCGAGGCTTTTTATTAGTACTCAAATTGTGACCGGAAGACATTTGGTTCCGTTTTATTGTCCCACCGATGTGGGAGAGTCAAAACGACGACCTTAAAAACTGGATGTGTTTTCACACTCCTTAGAAAGGAGGTGATCCATCCGCTCCTTCCAGAACGGATACCTTGTTCATGACTTTTCCTCGTCTTTCGAGAGGCATGGACTATATCTTCAACCTCAATATAACAGATTTTTCTGGGTGATTTGAAAAAATCAACCTTGCAAAATTTTTATATGATCTTGCTTTAATAAAAAATCTCCAATAATTTGGATCAACTTTTATACTTGGATTGTGAATTATTCCGCTTTCAATCCTAATTTTTGACAAATATTTTTTAATTGCTAGTAGAACTTTTTTGTTCTTCTGACAAAAATATAAATAAAATCTAACTTTAGGATCTCTTGCGATTCCTCCTTCTGCATCAAAAAACCCTCTTACAAAATCTATTTTGTTATTTAAAGACTTAATTTTAACATTGGTTAATAAAGTTTTAGAAAATTCGACAATCCAAAGACTGCGATTTTTTCCTTCTTTATAAGCAGAGCTTGCAAGCTTCGCTTATAAATCCAAGCTTTTGCTTCTAATTTTTTAATTCCGATTTTTAAAATTTTAGCAAAATCGTAATTTTTAGTAGCTATTCTGTAAGTAGTTTTTCGAACTGTTGCGTCATGCAACATTCCAAGTAAATAAGTTTTAGTTATTTGCGGTGTCGGCGTGTAGTCTCTACGGAGTCCCCCGTTTGATAACTTTGTATCTAATGGGGGTTCCCTCGGTATTACCATAATTGATTTTACAATTTTAGGCTTCACCGATACAGCCGAATTTTTTTCCGACATTACATCGGAAGTCGCAACTTTTTTACGACTTAATTCTTATCGCTGGTTTTACCTTGATCCCGTACAACGGGATTTAAGGTACCTCCAACTTTACTAACTTGACGGGCGGTGTGTACAAGACCCGAGAACGTATTCACCGGAGTATAGCTGACCTCCGATTACTACCAATTCCGCGTTCATGAGGGCAAATTGCAGCCCTCAATCCCCACTGAGAAGCCGTTTGATAGGATTAGCTCCGCCTTACGGCTTGGCAACCTATTGTCGGCTCCATTGTAGCATGTGTGTAGCCCAGTTTATAAGGGCCATGCTGACTTGACGTCATCCCCGCTTCCATCTGAAATAAATTCAAATAGTCTCCCGTGATTATTCAACACGGGATAAGGGTTTCGCTCGTTACCCCACTGAAGGGAACATCCTACGACACGAGCTTACGACAGCCATGCAACACCTGTGCTACCATCCAAATAAATTTGGATCCCCCGATGTTTCCACCAGAGTAAAACGGTAGCATGTCAAAAACTGGTAAGGTTCTTCGTTTCGTCTCGAATTAAACCACATGCTCCACTGGTTGTGCGGGTCCCCGTCAATTCCTTTGAGTTTTAGCCTTGCGGCCGTACTCCCCAGGCGGCTCGCTTAACGCGTTAGCTTACGGGACCACTAATAAATTAATAATCCCTAGCGAGCATAGTTTACGGCTAGGACTACGCAGGTCTCTAATCTGCTTCGCTCCCCTAGCTGTCGTTCATCAGCGTCAAAAATGGTTAGCTTCCTGCCTTCGCCCTTGGAGTTCCTGACGATATCAACGGATTTCACTCCTACACCGTCAGTTCCAGAAGCCCCACCATACTTCAAGACTTGCAGTATTACCTCCCTTCCCCCGGTTGAGCCGTGGTCTTTAAAAGATAACTTACAAATCCGCCTACGAAACGCTTTACGCCCAATAAATCCGGATAACGCTTGCACCCTCTGTATCACCGCTGCTGCTGGCACAGAGTTAGCAGGTGCTTATTCTCCACGAGTTCTCACTCGCGGCAAAAGAAGTTTACGACCCGAAGGCCTTCATCCTCCACGCGGCGTCGCGACGTCAGACTTTCGTCCATTGCGTACGATTCCTAGTTGCTGCCACCCGTAGGTGTATGGGCCGTGTCTCAGTCCCATTCTGGGGGGTCACGCTCTCACGCCCCCTACCCGTCATAGGTTTGGTAGGCCATTACCCTACCAACAGCCTGATGGGAGATAGGCTCATCAACCTCCGCGTAGTTACACGCTTTGGTAACAATTAACTATTAACCATCAACAAATTAACAAAAAGTTAAATGTTAAGAGTTAAGTGTTAACTGTTACCGTATGGTGTATTAGCCTTGCTTTCGCAAGGGTATTCACCAGAGGGTGGGAGATTCCTATCATATACTCAGCCGTTCGCAACTGTCCATAGGACAGAACTTTCAACAAATTAACATTTAACAATTAACGATTAAGAAGTTTTCTTGAAAAGCCACCGAGCTGCTTACTGATATTGTTAGCCTTGCTGACAAGTTCTTCATACTCATTTAAGGTAATTAAACCCATCGAACAAGCAATATCTAAACAAGCTACAACCTCATTAACAGATCCTAAAGAATTTTGTATATATCTTCTAAAGTCTTTATCAGAACCTTTTGCAGATCCTTCTGCAATGTTCAAACAAATCGAAAGTGAAGCTCTTAAAAGCTGATTTACTAAATCAACCTCCAATCTTCTCCATTTTTTAGTTAGAAGAAATATTTCCCTGTTAAAAAGTTTGGCGTCTTGGTAAACCTTAAAGTTAAGAAACCTAAAAGTTTCCATTGGTTTATTTTATTCTTAATAGTTAAAAGTTAATAGTTAACAGTTAACTGTTCGGTCCTATGGACCGTTCTACTTGCATGCCTAAGGCACGCCGCTAGCGTTCATCCTGGGCCAGGATCAAACCCTCAAAAAGTGAAGCTCCGCTAACAATTAACAGTTAACAAAATTAACTATTAACCAAAAGGTTAAATGTTAAAAGTTAATAGTCAAAAGTTGGCTTTGCCTCGATCCTGCCTATCCGATCACATCTTGAGCACCAATTACTTAAAATTGGTATTCATTATTTTCCCTAGACTTCGCACAGAGGTCTAAGGTAATTACATATTGAAGTGTTAAGGTACAAAGTCGCGTTTAACGCGATGAAGTTTTTACCCTAACTTGGGAAGTTAACCTCCTAACGTAGGGACATTATATAAGGAAGATTAAATCTGGTCAATGCCCTGCTGTAAGTTATTTCTTTTCAAGAATTTCCATGCTTAATTTACTTAAGACACTAGCAGCATCCAGTAGTTTCCCTTCGCCCATTAATCGTGCCTTTATTTTTTCTGTCATGACCGGATAATACTCTCTCTCTCTGCAGAATGCAATATTTGGAATTCACACTATTTTTTGTGTTCCAAAGTCTCAAAAAACATCTTTGGGGTTAATATCTTCTTTGGTTTTATATATTTAAAAACTTTAGGCTGTAAAAAGTCTTTTTTGTCTAATGTTATTAAATAATCACAATCTGAATTTTTAGCTTCGGCCAAAATTACTGCATCCTTTTTTGCTATCACCTTCTCGGCCCTACCTATCAATATTTCGCTTGGCGTTTGAGCAATGATATTTAATCTGGCAGTAAGCATAAAAAAACGGTCAAGGTGGTAGTTCATGAGTTTTGATCGAACATTTTTTTCGACCTCATGCAAAACAATTTTTGAAACAAAAAGTTTTATATTTTGCAGCGTAAAAAGTTTTGCTGACCCGCCCACTGGGGAATTAACCGCCGTAAATAACACGCTTGAATCTAAAAACAAATTTACCAACGAAGTTGGCCAAGCTTTGCTTATAGTTGGTCTTCTTTTTGCCATTCATTAATTTCTTGATCTGAAAATGCTCTGGTATATTTATTTAGTTTAGGATCAATAAATGTTTTTTGATATATTTTCTTGACTGTTTCTTCCAAGTTTTTTAAATATGAAAGGTCAACCAAGGCTACTGGCGGATTTCCCCCTTTTGTTAAAACAAAATAATTACTTGCAATTGCCTGTTGGGCTAAATTACCAAGTCTACTTCTAGCTTGAGTTATTGGGATAATGTTTATCATTTGCAAATCTATGATTCAATATAATGTATGTACCATACTTTGTCAAGTATTGTGTACACTCTTAAGTACACTAAGTCCCTATTGGCAATAATGTGGGTTCAAAGGTTGGTTCTGGAGTTGGGCTTACGGTTGGAATGGGAATTGGTGTTTGGGGTAATACTTCGAGATCTTTAACGTCGATTACTTTTAACAACCTCTCGCTTTTATTGTACTGCCCTACTGCAAAAATCCTTTTACCTACCAAAGTCATCAAATCCAATCCTTTAGGAACTGATAAAGTAATTGCCTCGGAAGACGTCGTCAAAAGAAAAAATTTGTCCCCTGTAACACTATATTGAAGTTTTCCTGTGAAGGCGGTTTCTTTCCAAACCTCTTGCGTCGTTGAAACAGAAGTTGGAATAACCTCATATTTCAAAAAAGGAATTTTTATCGAGTATCTTCCGGCTCCAAAAGCGGCAACGGCGATTGCAAAAACACAAAGTACAGCTGTAACAGGATGAATTCTAAAGCGAAAGTCCACTCCCTCGCCATCCATTACTTTTTGCCAGAAACGCCTTAAATAAGTAACCGGGTTGGTAACTTTTACATCAACTAATGGAGGTTCATTTGCGGACATATAATCACTATATAACTTTCATTTGCTATAATTCAACCTATCATGCAAATATTTGAAACTTCAGGGTGGGAAGATTATGAATTAATAGATTCAGGAAACGGAAGAAGATTAGAAAGATTTGGAAAATATATTCTCTCTCGTCCTGATCCTCAAGCTATTTGGCTACCTAAATTAGATATTAAATCTTGGGAAAAGGCTCACGCAATTTTTGCTGATAAATGGATTTTAAATACAGATATTTCAGAAAAATGGCTTTTAAAATACAAAGACTTAAGTTTTTGGGCAAAGCTTACGCCATTTAAACATACAGGAATTTTCCCCGAACAAATTCTCAATTGGGAGTTTATTTCAAATTCTCTATCACAATCTCAATTCTCAAATCTTAAGGTTCTTAACCTGTTTGGCTATACAGGAATAGCTTCCCTCATTGCTGCCAATGCAGGTGCTAAAGTAACACATGTCGATGCCTCAAAACCAGCAATAACCTGGTTAAAAGAAAATGAAGAAGCATCGGGCTTAACAGGGAAAATTAGAGTAATCTCTGATGATGTTTTAAAGTTTACCGACCGGGAGATTAAACGTGGTAATAAATATGAAGGAATAATTATGGATCCTCCAATTTATGGCCATTCCCCCGAAGGAAACGTCTGGAGTTTTAATAATAATTTCCCCAATCTTATGAATAATGTTTCAAAAATTTTAAGTGACGATTCACTGTTTGTAATAGTTAACGCCTATGCCCTTTCTTCATCTGCTTTGATGCTAGAAAATGTAATGAATGATTATCTTGGAAATTTAGGTGGGAAAATCGAAATTGGCGAACTCGCACTAAAAGAGAAGGTTGCAGGCAGACTCCTTTCAACCGGAATTTTTGCCAGGTGGAGCAAAATTTGATTTGGGCTTGCTGCGGAGCTAGGATTCGAACCTAGAAATCTTTTGGGCCAAAACCAAATGTCCTACCGTTAGACGACTCCGCATTGTTAAGTTCTTCTGTACTGGTGAGTATTATATCCGAAAATGCCAATATTTTACTAGTAGAGTTCTTCACTCCATTTACTCCAACATTCCAGCGAAAAATACTTTTTTCTAACCGACCAAAAACTCTCCATGAATTACAATTTGGGTTACAATACGGTTCATTCTGTATGTGGCAGTCGCCATTCTGCCACATATTCTGAAAATCTATCTCAATGTGTGAGCCCAGAAGGATTCGAACCTTCGACTTACTCCTTAAAAGGGAGTCACTCTACCGCTGAGTTATGGGCCCTGAAAAATTCTTGTCAGAATTTTTTAGTGACCCCGGTGGGGATCGGACCCACGATTTCTGGGATGAAAACCCAGCGTCCTAGCCACTAGACGACGGGGCCAATATTTAAGGTACGGGGTCAATTGTATCAGATTTAACAGCCAAATTCACCCTCACTGCAAGGTACGGGAAGAGTTGTAGCGCTTGGATTGGTTATTATGTAGTCTTTATTATCTGTATCTTTTGCCCCGGCATTCCAAATACTCCAGCTGTATCTAAGCTCACTCCACCCCACCCTTAACTCTTTTACAAATATTTTGTTATCTGAAAGCATTTTTCCAACAGTCGCCCCAAGGGTGCAGGAATGACTATAGCAGTAAACAACTATTGTCTTGCCTTTGTCCAGTTTTTTAAATTCAGACACGATTTCATCTTCTGATAGGCTTCCAGCTGGAATATTTATAGCAGTTTTAAAGTGCTCTTTTTCATACTCAGGCGCGCTTCTTAAATCAACTAATATGTATTTTTCATCATTTGCATCAATCGATCTTTTAAGAGTATTAGGACTTACTGTTGCCGCCATTTCGTCATGATAGAAGCTAAAAATTCTTGCTTCATCCCGACTTTCAATATAGCTATTGATAAAAATGACAAGTAAAGCTCCCAAAGCCCCCGCTAAAAAGGATTTGAAGTTGGGGTTGGTTTATTTTGATTTTTGGTACTTAAAAATATATCTCCAACAATTATAACTATTGTGAGTATAATTACGCCTAAAATTACTTTGGCATCTTTGCCCATATTGGGATTGTAACATATAATAGCCTGGCATGATCAAGATGGATTCGAAACAGTTAAGAAAAATTAGGCCTGAAAAGTGGCAGGTCGATAATATTAAAAGAAACCCAATTTACTTGGTACTAGATAATGTAATTGATACCTATAACATTGGCTCTCTTTTCAGGTTAGGCGACGCCGTTTCTGTTGAAAAAATATACATTTGTGGGGAAAGTGAATACCCTCCTTCCTCAAGAATCCACAAAGCAGCAGTTGGTACAGAAACTTGGGTGCCATGGGAGAAAAGAGATAGTGTGATAGAGATAGTGAAAGAGTTAAAACAAAAAAATATTCAAATAATTACTGTGGAGCAAAATCCCCGTTCTATCTCTTACTCAAATCTCAAACCTAAATTCCCTTGTGCAATCGTTGTGGGCAACGAAACAGCCGGTGTTAGCAAAGATGTTCTTAAACTAGCCGATATTATCGTTGAGCTACCTATGTTTGGGGTTAATAAATCCTTCAATGTCTGGGGGTCTGCAGCGGTTGTGGTATATAAAATTCTCGAATCAGTTGGGGAAACTAGTTCTTAATGGCTTCATCAACTATTGCCTTCAAAGATTCATATGGAACCGCGCCTCCCACAAGCCAAACCTCTCCTTTTTTATTCATTACAAAACTTCCAGGAGTTCCGGTTATTCCAGCATCTTCCCCACCCTTTTGTTGATCGGTAACTAAACTTTCAAACTTTTTAGAACTATAACAAGAAGTAAAGTCAGCTTTATCGACACCAGATAATACAGCAGCTTCGGATAATCCCCCATCTGTTAGATATTTTTCCTGATTACCAAATACTGTATCTGCAAATTTCCAGAAAGCGTCATTTCCGGCTAAATTAGCTACACATTCAGAAGCACTTGCAGATGGAAGAGCCCTAGGGTGAATTGATATTAAAGGAAACTGCCTATATACCCAAGCGATTTTATTTCCATATTCCTTGATAGCTTGCTGCATGGTGGGATGAAACTTCTCACAAAATGGACATTGAAAATCAGAGTATTCAATAATTACAACTTGGGCATCTTTTGATCCTCGAATATGGTCAGAGTCGCTAACTGCAACTACTTTTTTAGCTTGATCTTCTGTTAATTTTCCTTCTAGCGCAACTGGGGCATTATTCCCTGCGTTATTAGCAACGGTCGGGGTTCCACCTTTTTCCAAAAAGCTCACCTTTTGCCATAAAACTCCAACCACAAATGCCATTACAACTGTTAAAAGAAGAAGGATGGGAGCAAACTTTTCAAAAAACCCTGGTTTTGAAGTGTTTTCAGACATGTTAGCCATTTTCACTTATTCCTCTTTATTTGTCAACCACTCAACTGCGTCCATTCCTGCCATACAGCCAAAGCCGGCGGCGGTGATCGCCTGTTTATAACGATAGTCTTCAACATCCCCTGCTACAAATATGCCATCAACTGAAGTTTTAGTTTTGTCATGAGCCACAACGTAACCCTTGGCATCCAAATCTATTTTCCCCTTAAAAATCATTGTTGATGGAGTGTGACCAATTGCAATAAATAAACCATCGATAACAAGTTGATTAGTTAAATTGGTTGATTTGTTGATTAGGTTTATGGACTCTAGCTTATTCTCTCCACTTACACTTACTATTTCTGTATTCCACAAAACTTTAATTTTTGGGTTTGATAAGACTTTTTGCTGCATTGCCTTTGATGCTTTGAAAGAATCCCTGCGATGAATAACGGTAACTTCTAGTGCATATTTGGTTAGAACCAGTGCTTCCTCCATGGCACTGTCTCCTCCACCCACGACTGCTACTTTTTTATCTTTAAAAAATGGTGCGTCACAAGGGGCACATGATGAAACACCGCGACCTATTAATTCTTTAGTACCTGGTACGTCAATCCATTTAGTTTCAGCTCCAGCAGCGATAATTATGCTCTTAGCGAATAGTGAATGGCCATTAGCGATTAGTTTGAAAGGTTGGGAACCAACATCAACTTCAGTAACATTTTGGCTCAAAAACTTTGCTCCAAACATTTGTGAATGTTCACGCATTTTAGCCATTAACTCTGGTCCTAAAACTCCTGGGTAGGCAGGAAAATTATCTACATTTGTGGTTAACATTAATTGTCCTCCCCAAACATCACCTCCAAAAATAATTGTAGAGGCAGCTCCACGCGAAGCATATATTGCAGCTGTCAATCCAGCCGGACCGGAACCAATTATGGCAACATCATAAATTTTATCCATTCTTAAACAGTTGGTGTGGTAACTGGAGCTGTTGGCTCAGGAACTTGCGCAACCGGTTCTGGTGTACCTACTGGTGTCGGTGTCGGTGTTGGCACTGTGCCTGGATCAATTGGTGTTGGCGTAGGTGTTACTACCCCTGGCGCTCCACCCGGAACTGTTCCTGGCATTTGACTTGGGTCTTGTGTATTCGTTGGGTCCATTAATTATCACCTCCTTTTTTCATTAACTCTTCAAAAGATTGTTTTCCTGAAAAACCAACCTGCCTCCCCAATTCTTTTCCATCTTTAAAAAGAATGGTGGTTGGAATTGACATTACACTATATTTTTGTGTGTTTACTGGGTTTTGATCTACGTCAAGTTTGGCGATCATTACTTTATCTTTATAACTATCTGAAAGCTCTTCTAAGACTGGTTCTGCAAGTTTACAGGGGCCACACCAAATAGCCCAAAAATCAACCAAAACAGGCAACTTACTTTGAAGTACTTTTGTGTCAAATTCCTGATCTGTTAGATTAAAGGTCGCCATAATTGATTTCAATCATAACTTAAATTTTAAGTTTATTCAATCTCAAAGAGTTTAAAACAACAGAAATAGATGATGCGGCCATGGCACCTGCGGCAAGGGCGGGGTTAAGAAGTCCAATTGCTGCAGCTGGAATAAGTATTACGTTATATCCAAATGCCCAAAAGAGGTTTTGTTTGATCACGTTTAGTGTAACTCGACTTAAATTAAAAGCTGTCAAAACACTTTTTATATCTTTATTTAAGAGTGTCACTCCTGCGGACTCAATTGCTACATCGGTTCCTGTTCCCATTGCTATTCCCACATCAGCTGCAGCAAGAGCCGGGGCGTCATTGATTCCGTCGCCTACAAAGGCAATTACTCCATTTTTCCCCTTAAATTCTTTAACTTTATTTGCTTTTTGATCCGGCATTACCCCAGCAAGGATATTTTTAATACCTGACTGTTTTGCAATTGCTTTTGCGGTTCGTTCATTATCCCCGGTTATCATCCAGACACCGATTCCTTTTTTCGAAAGACTATCAACAACCTCAGACACACCCCTTTTAAGAGTATCCGCAACTGCAACGAACCCTAAAACCTTTCTCCCAGACTCAAGAATCATCACCGTTTTCCCTTCCTTTTCAAGCCTTTTAATTTCTACGCTTTTTTCTCCTCTATTGCCAAAGAAGTATTTCTTTCCGTTTATTGTCCCCTCAATCCCTACCCCGGAAATGGCCCTGAACCCTTCGACTTTACTCAAGACAAACCCTTTTTCACTAGCTTTACCAACCACTGCTTCACCCAAAACATGTTCCGAGCCTTTCTCCAAGGAAGCGGCAATTCCCAATGTTTTTACATCTGAGATGTCAGTTACTTGGGGTTTACCAATGGTCAGAGTTCCGGTCTTGTCGAATATTATTGTTTTAATTTTGTGTGCAGTCTCAAGGGCACTTGCGTCCTTAATTAATATCCCTTTTTCTGCCCCCTTACCCGTACCAATCATAATTGCCGTGGGAGTTGCAAGTCCCATTGCACAGGGGCAGGCAATAATTAAAACGGCAATCATATTAATGAATGCAGATAGCGGCATTCCCAATACATACCAAACAACAAAAACTCCAACAGCGATAATTAAAACCGCCGGGACAAAATAAGAAGAGACAATGTCGGCAAGCCGCTGAATAGGAGCGCGGGAACTTTGCGCTTCAGATACCATTTTAACGATTTGAGAAAGCATTGTGTCCTTCCCCACTTTTGTTGCCCTAAAGATAAAGCTTCCGGTCTTGTTGAATGTTGCCCCAATCACGACGTCCCCCCTTATCTTTTCAACGGGAATGCTTTCCCCGGTTACCATTGATTCATCTACCCCGCTCTCGCCCTCTATGATTACACCGTCCACTGGAATTTTTTCTCCCGGACGAACTCTGATTAAATCCCCCACTACTACTTCTTCTATGGAAATGTCTATCTCCTTTTTGCCCCGCAAAACACGGGCAGTTTTTGCCGCCAGTCCCAATAGCTTCTTAATGGCATCTGATGTATGGGCTTTGGCTTTTGCTTCCAGGAGCCTTCCCAGGAGAATAAGAGTAATAATAATTGCCCCGGTATCAAAATAACCACCAATAAGAGCTGCAGTCGTTCCTATTACAATTAGGGTATCCATTGAGGCAGTTCGATTACGAAGCCCTGACCAAGTGGCCTGATAGAAACCCCATCCAGCCCAGAATTGCACCGGAAGCATAAGGGCCAATAGCAAATAGCGATTAGAGATTAGTGAATAGCCAAACCATTCGGGAAAACTGCCGATAAAAATAATTGCAGACAAAATCGCTGAAACAATTACTTTGGTTCCTAATTTCTTCAGTTCCTGTTTTTTTATTTCTTCTCTAGAGGTTTCTGTTGCAATTTTGTAGCCGGCCCCTTCAACTGCTTCTGATATATCTCTATCTCTAACTCCCATCTCCATCTCAACCGTTGCCTGTTCGCTTCCATAATTCACCGCACATGAGATAATGCCCGGGATGCTTGAAAGTTTTCTCTCAATTAGTTTTGCGCAGGAAGCGCAGTGCATCCCAACAATCGGAAAAGATTTTTTAATGATTAACACTTTATTCAACTATAACCTTTCCGTGGAACATGTTCATTCCACAGTGAAAGGGAAACTCACCCGATATATCTGGAGTTATCTCAATCTCGACAGACTTTCCTACTGGCAAATATTTACTGATTTTAAAATCGGGTAAGATAAACTCCTCCAAGCAAGAGTTTGGGTCGCGTCTTATAAGCGAAATTGTAGTTTTTTGTCCCCTTTTAACTTTTATCACCGAAGGTCTGTACCCTCCTTCAACGATAACCTCAATTTTCCCTTGTATCGTTGAGGCTTCTGATAGGGCAGATTTTTTCCCAAAGAAAAACCAATAAATCAGGCCAATCAGACCAATACCAGAAATTACAACTGTTATTTTGTCCATATGACTATTTAATAAATTTATTATAGCTCCAAGCAAATACGTAGCCTACAACCCAACTCCCAATCATTGCGCTCACCAACCCCAAGACAAAATTGCCTCTTGGCGTTCCTGTCCAAAACAGTTCCGTATCCCAGCCATGAAACCAACTTTCTGCCACGACCCTGAAAAATTCAGGGAAGACTGCCACCAAAAGCGCACAGGCAACATAAATAAACCCGACCGTTATAGCTGTCGCATTCGCCGTCGCCATTACATTATGTTTCATTTTTTTCACCCCCCTCGCCCCGCGTAGCTTTACGCGTAGTGGGGTCACGTTCCGCAACTGCCCCCGCCAGTATCACCTCCAGGAAGAGAACCGACTTTTTTGGCTATATCGGCAGCCCCCTTACCTGAAGAATACTTGTCGCCCAACACCTCCTTGGCATTAACTTTATCCCATGAAGTTCCAGCTCTGTCAAAATAAACTGCGGTTGTCAGATAAGTATCCGGAAACCAGAAAGAGTTTAATTTTAAGATCTCTTTATAGATTTGTTCTTCCGGAAGTCCTGCCGAAACCATAAGCTCAATTGCTGCAAGAGCAGCCATCCCATGATTGCAGTCAGGAAACCAAGTGGAGTTGCCACAACAAGGTCTATAGACATTTTTTGCAATCTCGCCCACAAGTTTTTGCTGATCGGGAGTTAATGAAATTAAATCGTATCTGTTTAAGTATTTGATAGCGTCTCCCTTTGCTAGAGTCCAGCCCCCCGTTGAGGCAAAATTCCCCACTTCATTTTTATACTCTTTCCCAAGAGGTCCCTCTTCGTAAACGATGGATTTTTGGGCAAGACCAAAAGCCCAAAGCATATCCACTACAAATTGAGAGTTTTTGCTGTCAATTTTAATTTTTTGATCGCTGCCCTCCATTAAAATCTCCTTTTGTTTGTCGGTTAAATTAACAGCAGCCTCAAATTTCTTCTGATCTATAACCCCAGCCTCAATTAGTTTGGGACCAATATCTCCCCAAGTGATAGAAAGTTCAAATCCTCCCTCAGGCAAAACCTGAGCAATCAACCGATCTACCCTTGCCTTTTCCCCATCAAGTCTTCTTTCCTCAACAATTTTTTTAAATGAGGCCTGAAATTGGGGAACATTGACTCCCAAAAGGAGCCCAGAGATGCCAACTGCCACAAATGTAAGAGTTAAAAGAATTTTTTGTTTTATGTTCATATGTAATAATTAATCAAAATGTAGATCGCCATGGATAAAATTGCCATACTCCCAAGGCTAATTGCTATTTTTTGATAATTAAAATAGTGTTTAATCCTAATTAGATCTACCAAGTAAAATAAAACCCCTCCCGTGATCATCCCAAAAGTTAATTTATCAAAACCAAAAATTTGAGTCATCCTGATTACCAACTGAAATTTGTAAAAGGACCAGATGGTTGTGGCAAATATGACTAGATAGATATATGGTTTGTAGACTGGTTTTAGGCGGGAAGATAGCCAAAGACTCATGGCGCCGAGGAAGGCGGCCAACCAAACTCCCGTAATTGAATCATCGACCCCAATCCATCTTGTTAAGGTTACCCCCGCTGCCGCTCCGGCAACACATAAAGGACAATGCGCGAGAGCAATTTTTGGAAACAGCAATATAGCTCCGGGGACTAGTAGAAAAGCAAGAATCTTTTTCACTTGACGACCACTCCTTTGAAGGTTAATTCTTTCATCCCACCATCAAAATAAAGCCAGACAATACGGTCAAATGGACCGACTCCTTGAGGACCATGAGCAGCAGGGTCAAATCTGACAGTTACCTTACTAACTTCGCCTTTTTTAAGCTTTACGCTTATGAGAGGATTTTTGTCTCCCCCCATCTCCATTGCAAAAAATCTAGTCTCTTTATCTCCCACTCTGACACTGGCCGAAGTACACATGCAGGAAGTCACAATCTTTATTAGCTCCAAATCTTTCTCCGAAGTATTCTTCAGTTCGTATTCCTTCGTCACCACTCCTCCTTTAATTGGAACATCCCCCAACTCATAATGGACAGGGCTGGCTTCAACTCCTTGAACTTCTGTTGTTACCAAGGTTTTTTCTTTAGAACCTTTGGCTGACATAAAAAATGCCAAGCCAATAATGACCGCTATGGTCAAAAGAGCCACTCCGATTATGAATTTTGTTTCTTTACTCATTTTTTCTAAATAAATCAATCACTTCCTCGACAACTTTTTCTGAATTCTCTCCATGGACATCTTTTAAGACACATGAGTGAAGATGCCCATGAAGAATCACCTCATCAACTTTCTTAAGGGCTGCCTGAACGGCTCTATTTTGATGAATAACATCCGGGCAGTAAGCATCTTCCTCAAGCATCTCCTGAACTTTTTCCAGATGCCCCTTGGCTCTTTTAACTCTATTTAATGCCTCCTTTTTGAAGTGATTATGATTCACTGTTTGTATCCTATCCCCCCCTGGGGGATATGTCAATAGTCTGAATTAGTCTGCTAGAATATTCCCATGGCAAGTATCTGGCTCGCTTTTATAACTGGTTTAACAACGGGAGGCTTTTCCTGTTTTGCCGTTCAGGGGGGACTTTTAACATCTGCTCTTACTGAGAGCGACAAAAAAAGAGGTTTGCTGGCATTTTTGAGCGCAAAAATAATCGCCTATACAATCCTCGGTTTCCTTCTAGGATTTCTGGGAGCAAGCCTAAATATCTCCCCCAGAGTTCAAGGGTGGCTTCAGATTTTTATCGGCCTTTTCATGCTAGTAACCGCTGCAAGATTACTTAATTTACACCCAATATTTAGATATTTTGTAATCACCCCTCCGAAATTTATCTTGAGAATGATGAGGAATCAAGCTCAAGCTAAATCTTTTTTTACGCCACTTTTACTTGGCGCCTTAACAGTTCTTTTGCCTTGTGGCATAACCCAGGCGATGATGCTTCTTGCACTCGGATCGGGAAACCCTCTCTGGGGTGCTGGAATAATGCTCGCTTTTACTCTGGGAACGTCCCCTGTATTTTTCGCAGTCGGTCTTGCAGCAACCGAGGCATTAAAGAATAAAGCTTTCTCAGTAATTGCAGCATTTTTTATTCTGACAATCGGAATTCTTTCCATCAATAGCGGGCAAATCTTGAGGGGCTCATTCCATACACTTCAAAACTATTGGCGAGCTTTAGTGGGAACGGTTGAGGAGGCAAGGGCAGCAACTATAAAAAGCGGAACCCAGGAAGTGACAATTAACGTCTCAAATAACGGCTACAAATCTAACATAAATACCCTTAAGGCAGGGGTCCCGGTTAAATTAAAGCTTGTTTCAGAAGGCGTCAGAAGCTGCGCCAGAGCCTTTGCCATACCGGATCTAAATTATTTCAAAATATTGCCGGAAAAAGGAAGTGAAACTATTGAATTCACGCCAACCAAACTGGGCAAGTTGACTTATACATGTAGTATGGGAATGTACACTGGGCAATTCAACGTAGTTGAATAGCCCAAACTTAAAATGCAAAACTCAAAAGTAAAAATTTACAAAATCAAAGGAATGGATTGTGCGGCTTGTGCATCCCTCATTGAGATGGATTTGGAGGATGCAGATATCAGGGCCTCCTGTAACTATCCAAAGGAAATCCTTAAAATCGAAGGAGAACATGATCAGAAAAAGGTTGAGGAAATTATAAAAAAAGGGGGATATAATATTATTTGAAATGAAAAATAAATTTGGTTTGGTTGTAGCCGGGATTACCCTTCTAATAATTTTAGGCGGCGTTTTTCTTTTCTCGGGATCTCAAAATCAAACTGCGAATACCCCCCTTCCGACATATTATGAATACTTCTGGGGTGATGGTTGCCCACACTGCGCAAACGTTCAGGCATTTTTTAATACATGGGAGAAAAAAGATCAAATAGACATCAATAAGCTTGAGGTCTGGAATAACGCCGCGAATGCCAGACTAATGCAGAAAAGGGCAAAATATTGCAATATATCGCCATCCGGAATGGGAGTTCCTTTCTTATTTACTCCTGAAGGAAAATGTTTAACCGGCGATGGGCCAATTATTAATCTATTCAAATCGCTATGAAAAAACTTGCTACATTTTTTGTTGTCTTGTTCTCGCTATTCGCTATTCGCTATTCGCTATTCGCCCGCGAAGCGCTGGCTGTTTGCCCCATTTGCACGGTAGCAGTTGGAGCAGGACTTGGGTTTTCCCGATACCTGGGGATCGATGATTCCGTATCCGGAATCTGGGTCGGAGGCCTCATCTTGTCCTCTTCTTTCTGGTTGATAGATTATTTGAAGAAGAAGAGTCCAAAATTTTCAATTTTTAATTTTCAATTTTTAATTATTTTATTAATGTACATATTCGTATTTTTACCGCTATGGAAAACTAGTGTAATAGGCCATCCATTTAATACAGTTCTAGGGATAGATAAACTCATTTTTGGAACAATTTTGGGCACAGCGGCCTTCCTTTTAGGAATGTTTGCTGACAAAAAAGTGCGTCAAGTTAAGAGTAAACAGCTTTTTGCCTACCAGAAAGTAGTTTTCCCCGTCATCGCTCTTATTGTCACAAGTTTAGTGGTATACTTTTACGGAGGCTACTTAAAATAAATGGCAATTAAAAACTACAAGGATTTGCTCAAAAAAGTTGAAAAGGCAATTGTAAAAGAAAATATTGATCTATCTTCCGACGAGGACCTCTCAATTGCTATAATGAACCTAATATCAATCGAGGAGCATTTATTTTTTACTTCTCAAAAAACAGGCAAGCCTCAATATCTTGATATCTTAAATGAAGTTCGTCTAATGCGTGCGGAGTTGTTGAAAAAAATAATCAAGGATTATGAAGGAGAGGTCTGGTGCATTTCTAAGCACTTGCTTGCCGCCAGCATGCGGGTAATGGAGGTTGGGACAAAGGAACTTAAAAAGAATAATAAAAAGGAAGCGTGGGGGTTATTTGAAAAATCGTTTAAACTTTATTCCCTTTTCTGGGCAATTAATTTGAAGGTTGTTGACATCGGTGATGTTCCCCTTGATGACGGAAACATTAATTTTGTCGGAGAAAAGGAAGTTAAAGTGAAGGAGTCCGTCTCCCCTCTTGAAAAACTAACCCACATCTTCAAAAAAGCTATTGACTGTTGCAAGGAGTGATTACTCCGTTGTTGCCTCTGGGCCTTTGTTGTGGTAGATTTTGATGAAATTTGTGATAGATTTCTGGTCAACATTATTTAGTCCCATGAGTCTCCCCCACGCGGTTAGAACAATTGGTGTATCCATTCCAAGCCTTGGAACGACAATTACTCTTTGGGCAGTTTTTGTAAATTCTGAAAGCCGATTCACCAACTTCTTACAGGAATCTGAATTAAACGATTCCGGCAGGGCGACTTCAATCTCCGGTGGATTCTCGGGAGTAAACCAGCTTTCATTTTCTTTTGACTTAAAATTCATATGCATCAGAAACTGTCCCGAGTCGGTTGAATCTTTTGCGGGTTCATCGTGAGCAAGAACTTGGCTTATGGCGTATGGCTTATGGCTTATGGCTAATTTTGAGCAGTCATAGCTCAAAATGACGTAGCCGTGCTCTAGTGAGTGGATAAGGTATCCGTCTGAGATTAGTCTGTCATATATTCCCGGTTTTGCCCAAATAGGGAAATGTGATCCTGATGTTGGCGGATTTGAGTTATATTTAACCCCAAAAATGTCAGTTACATGATCCTTTCCCAAATCAGAAAGTTCAACCCCAGGAAGCGGTTTTGTTACTGCTTTAAAAAGCCAGAATGAAAGAGCCAAGAGAGGGACTAAAACCAAAAACCAGGTCCTAAACTTTTTCATTTTTTCTCTATACCCTACCCCTTAACATCATGGCGTCAATTATTCTTTTAAGGGCAAGGTAGCCTGCGGCCCGGCGATAGGAGATTTTCTTTTTAGAGGCAACTTCATAAACATCATCAAAAGCTTTGGCCATAAAAATCTTTAATTTTTTAAATACTTTCTCTTTACTCCATTTAGTTCCTTCAAGGTTTTGCTTCCATTCAAAATAGCTTCCTGTCACTCCACCCGCATTAGCCAAAATATCAGGAATTACATCCACACCCTTCTTAATTAAATACTCTTCTGCTCCTGAAGTTGTCGGACCGTTTGCCATCTCAAAAATTAGTCTGGCCTTAACTTTCTTAACATTTTTTTCATTTATTGCGTTTTCCAACGCGGCAGGAATTAGAATATCGACATTAAGTTCAAGGAGCTTTTCATTTGTTACGTTTGTTTTCAAACTTCCTTTTTTCTTCTTTATAACAGCAACTTTTTCAATATCAAGACCTTTGGCGTCGTATATTCCCCCCGAAGAATCCGAAACAGCAACAATTTTATATCCTTTTTCTTGGGCATATTTACCCAACCAGTAGCCAACATTTCCAAAACCTTGAATAGCAATCGTTGTTGTTTTTGGATTTAACTTTTTCCTTTTGGCATATGAATCTAAAATATAAAATCCCCCCAAACCCGTTGCTTCCGTTCTCCCCAAAAGCCCTCCTTTTGAAATAGATTTTCCGGTTGAAACCGCGTAGGTTTTATTCCCGGTTTTAGCAATGTAAACCTCTCTAATAATGTCCATTGCAAGTTCCCCAGTATTAAGATCCGGCCCGGGCACATCTTTTTTGGGTCCAATGTGGGGAACTAAAAATTCTGCATAAGCCGTAGCAAGTTTTATGTACTTTTTCTCGGAAAAACCGGTTGGGTCAACTGCTACCCCTCCTTTTCCACCACCATATGGGATATTAACAACTGCACATTTCAAGCTCATTAAGGTTGCAAGCGCCTGAACCTCATCTTGTGTAACATTTGGGTGAAACCTTATTCCCCCTTTAAATGGCCCCCGGGCATCATTATGCTGAATTCGAAATGCAGGAAAACCCATAACCTTTCCTTTAATTATTTTTTGAGGGTTTTTAATTAGGTCAATCGCCCTATTAAATCTTTTTTTGTCTTTGTAGTCTTTTGCAAGAATCAACGAAGATTTCTTAATCTGTCCCAACGCTGCCTCAAGAATCGCATTCATAATGAAAAGATATTACAATAAAAAGCCAAAAAGGCAAAGGAGTAAAACCATTCCCAACCAGTATATCTTAGCTTGGTTCAAATCCAGATTCCAAGGAAAATTTTTTAACCAATTACTAAAGTTTTGCATTTCGACTAAATCTACTATTTGATCAATTAAAAGATGGAGAGAGAAGGCCAAAACCAATCCCTTTCCAAATAATGATCCTGAAGAAGTTATCATCCAAAAAGTTAAGACTAAAAATATTATTTGGAAAAAAGCTGTATGAAATATCAAATCTCGTCTTTCTCCTCTGGTTTCATATAAAAGAGTAACTCTTTGTGCTGTTAACTCTTGTGGACGAAGGTATAGATAAAGTAGATGATCGATGTCAGGTAAAATAGTCCCAAACAGTCCCCCAACCCAAAATAGCCAGTAGCTCAAATTAAAAAATTTATTGATCAGAGTAACAAAAACAAAAAAACTAAACCAAAAAGTAAAATGAAGAAAGATCTCTCGACGCATTAAGTTATTGTAGCAAATCAAGTAGTTTCTGCCACCAAGTATTTATGTATACTGTTGTAATTCCCTGCACGGGAGCACATTGGCAGGTTGACCCATTCCAGGAACAGCCAGAGGTCTGGGCACATGCTGTTGCAGGATCCATTGTACTCCCGCTGGGTGGTTGAGCCGTAGTTCCAGATGAGGGAGTTGACCCACCTGATGAACTACATTGACAGCTTGATCCATTCCAAGAGCAACCAGAAGCCTTAGCACATTCAGTCGCCGGGTCATAACTTGGCTGTGAATATGGCGTTGCATATGTACCTGAACCACCACTATTATATGAGGGCGCACTGTCACACTGGCAGGAATTACTCTCCCATTTACAACCCGTGTATTTTGTACATTCGGCCGCTGGGTCACCAGAGTAACTCGAGTAGTTTATATTGCTATTTGAGCATTGACAGTGATCCCCGCTCCAAGAACAGCCAGGGTACTTAGAACATTCAGTTTTTTGTCTATCTAAATAATCCGCATTGTTTGAGCTGCAAGAACAAGACGAACCAGTCCAAGAACAACCGTATTTAGAACACTCTGTCGCAGGGTCACCCTGAAAACTTTCCCCGCTTTTACATTCACAGTTTGTCCCGGTCCAGGAACAGCTTGGGGTTCGCGAGCACATTTGGGCGGGATCGTAGTCCCTCTCAAAATTCTCTCCACCACCACAGGCAGACGGGTTTCTCTCGCAATAGCTTCGACACGAAGCTTCATCGCTACAGCCCCCGGAACCAATAAAGCTCCCCCCGTGTCCTTCGGAAAAGCTTCTACAAATCTCCACATTTCCGGGGTTAGAACAAAAGTTCCTACAAGTTTCCTCGGTAGTACACCCACCTGGACCCCTGTATTCATACCCGCCGTTAAGTCCACTATCGGAAGCAAACTGACTACACTTGTCTCTATTAGTTGGATTTTCGCAAAAGTTTTTGCAAGTATTATATGAATCGCACCCCAAAACCTCTCTAGCCTTATCTAAAAATTCACCGGAGTCAACATCGTGAATATAACCTCCAACTAAGCCGTTGCTCGTGGCAAATGAATGACACTTATCAAAATTTACTTCCTGGCTACAAAAGCCCAGGCAGGAGGAAATTGAATTACAACCCAAAACCGATTGCGCTCTTCTAATAATGCCGTCGTCTACCTCAAAATCTTCCTCATCATAAAATCCTTTTTCCTTGGCAAAAGAAATACAGATTTCTTGATTAACAGGGTCCTCACAGAAAGTCCTGCACTCGAACAAGCTCCCGCAATCCCCCAATTCAGAAATTGGAAAAGTTACCCCATACTTTGCCGCGATTCCTTCATCCGTCTCCTGGGCCAAAGCCACACCGCCAAAAAAAGCAAGGGAAATCAAAAGCAAGAAGAATGTCAATAATTTTTTCACTGTAGTGAATCAAAAGGGTTCTTAAATTCGGAAAAAGGATTTACATATTGAGAGGATTTGTCCAAGGGATTCTTGTAATCCGCTGCAAGTTCTACCGAGGAAGTTGGGATTTTAATGAGACTGGGAGCTGGATTTTTAACAAAACCTTTAGAAATTAAAAAGTAACCGATACCAAGACCGGCTACTAGAACTATCAAAAGAAGAGGGATAAGGTGAATAAACCCCTTGTTCACACTGAGCGGAGCCGAAGTGGACATTAATTATTTATGGTGTATTACGAAGACTTTGTCAAGTCCAACCAATCTTTCTTGCGATTGGCATCTTTTAATTGTTTCAATTTCCACATGAATAGACGGGGTTTGGAACGAGCATTCTCTGCATCTTTTACAAAACTCCTAGCGTTTTCGAGGAGAATTCTGGGGGTAATTTTAGCTAACTTTATATAAAGCGAGGTTCCTTTAGGGTCACCAAGTTCCTGTGCCAAATCATATCCATATTTTTGAAATTCACGAGAAACATATTTGTCTTTATCTTCTAATTTGAATTTTTTAATATAGTCACCAATTTTTTGCATATTTCGTCAGTTGCCACTCCTAATTTCTTCATTTCTTCAGTCGTAAAGTCTTGTAATACATACTCCTCTCCCAAAACTCTGCTTTCGGATTTTCTATTGTCAACGCCAATTCTTATTCTTGTGAAATCTTTCGAACCTAATTTTTGTTCAATATCGTTGATTCCTCCGTGATCCTTGGGCCCTTTTGCAAACTGCATTTTCCATGTTCCCAACGGTAAATCAAGGTCGTCATGTACAACATACAAGTTGGCCGTCCGTATTTTATGTTTACCAACTGCGTACTTTACCGCCACACCCGAATCATTCATGAAGGTTTGCGGTTTCACAAGTTCGGTACTAGATTGGAGCCAAGAATATAAAAGAAGACCACTTTTACTTTTTTGCCATCTTTTATTATTCAACTTATCCAAAACCATAAAACCGACGTTGTGGCGATTGTTAATGTACTTCTCCCCAGGATTTCCCAAGCCAATAATGAGCTTGCGCTCCATCTTCGATGTTAATTTCATTACTGAAGCAATTGTAACACTTCTTATCGCACTCTTACTTCCTTCGGGTAAAAATCGTCGAAGGATAAAATTCCGTCAAATTTATATTTTTGTGCGATTGCAAGATTTGCACAGTCAATAAATGAAGTTCCTTTCTTAGTCTGTTTTTTAAATATTTTCCAAGCTATTTTTTCGTCTTCGTCCCTAAAATTCATAATCTCCACCGGCATTTTGACGATTTCATCCAAAAAAGTTAGTGCTGTCTCCTGTTTGTCTTTTTTACTTAAAACTGTTGCCGTTTCTTGAATTACTAAATTGAGGATAACAAGCTTATATTCATTTTTTTGAATCCTCTTAAACAATCGTGTTGTTTCCTTATGATGGGGAGCATGAATAACATATAAACCAAAAAGAAAGTCCGAATCAATTAAATATTTCATACAACATCGTTTTCGTAATAATCATCAATTAGTTCCAGACCGCTTTTGCCTCCAAAATCAGTCTTGCAAGCTCCAATGAAACTTTTCCATTTACCCCAATCTTTATTTTTTTTGACTCTGGGTTTTTTCTTTAAAATCTCATCTATACCTTTTCTGATTAACTCAGAATAAGTACCTTCCCCAATGGCAACCCTCAACCTTAGCTCCCTATCTTGATCCTCACTTAAATAAACTTGATTTCGTACCATAAACAAAGTATATGTCGTATGTTATATGTTGTCAAGTTTTGAAACTACTTTATTAATCACTTTATCCAAAATAACCCTCTCTTTTTTCGTAAAGTCAGATAAAACTATTTCCTCGCCCCGCGAAGCTTTACGCGAAGTGGGGTCAATTCCCACTCTCACCCTCCAAAAATCTTTGGTTCCAAGTTTTTCTTCAATATCAAGTATCCCATTGTGTTCCTTGGGGCCTTTTGCATACTGGATTTTCCAAGTTCCAAGTGGTAAATCAAGATCGTCATGGATAATATAGAGATCAGTATTTTGTATATCGTATTTAGTATATAGGGATAAAACGAAACTTCCTGACTCATTCATGAAGTTTGTAGATTTGAAGATTTTTACATTCGTAGATTTATGTTTTTTTAGTCTATCAACCACCAAAAATCCAGTATTATGTCGAGTGTTTAAATACTTCTCACCTATATTCCCAAGTCCAATAACTAGTTTCATGCCTCAATTCTACTCCAAATTGACAAGTAGTAGTAGTAGTAGTAAGCTTGAAACATGTCACCTACACCTCCTGCAAATAAGACTGCAAATAAGATAAATAACGAAATAAAGCTAAAGGCTTTAAGAGATATGACCGAGGAGGGACTAGAATCATCGTACGCAGTTGAATCTCAGAAATCATTAAAAGCACTTTCACGCCTTACAGCACGGATAGGAAAAGAGGATGAAACCAAGTTTATGGAAGAAATTAAGGCTGGCGAAACACTAAAAGGAACTAAAGTCTCCTAAAACTCAATAAGCTTAAGCTTGTTTCATCAACTGCATTGCGAATTTGCCAACCACTGGCACAATCCACCTCTCTCCCTGCCAAGCTTTGTAGGTCATCGTTAACCAAAGAACTACCCCCAGTATAAATACAAGCGGTGTTGCAAAGATTAAAAATATCGAAAAAACAAAAACCCAGTTAATAATAAAAAGTGCCAGGTAAACAACTATTGATTGAAATGCCCAGAATTTAACAAATTCATCTTTCTCAAGTAAAAGAAAAAGAACAGGTACAACCAAAGTTGGCCCCAGTAAGGTAGTTAGTGCTGCTGATGTTTCTTTTTTAAGTCCTGTTGTCATTAATAATCACCACCTCTCATACAAACTCCAGTATAACAAAAGCTATATAAAGGACAAGGAGGATAAAGCCTTCGTTGCGTGTGAGATGATGCTTAGTCTTAATAAATATCCAAAAAATGATTACCGATATAATAAAGGTAATACCAGGCACGAGATATGATGTGGGCTCAATGTCGGAAATTGGGTTAATTACAGAAACAAGGCCCATAATAAGTGTTGAGTTAATGATTATACTTCCCAACAAATTTCCAAAAAAAATCCCATCCGCGTGAGACTTGAGAGATCTAAAGGAAACCACCATTTCAGGAAGGGTCGTGCCAAGAGAAAGAAGCACAAGCCCAACTATAAAAACTGGGACCGAAAGCGACGTTGCAATGGTTGAGGCTATCCCAACAATTATATTTGAAAGAAAAAGAAGGGCTGCAATTCCTACCAAAAGGTGGCCAATGCCCTTATTTGCTTTTTTCTCAACTGTTTCCGCGTTTTTGATGAATCTCATAATGGTTTTTCCGGAGAGATGATGTGTTCCCACTTCTATAAAACGCTTTTTGAAAAAACTTAATATATATACAAGGTAAACCGCAAGTAAAATTAATCCATCTACCCTACTTAATGTTCCATCCAAAAGAAGAAAAAGTGGTAAGACCCCAGCAAATGAGGCAAGTAAAAACTCTCTGAAGATTTTTTCTCCGTGAACAGCTACCCCACCAGCAACAACAGTACTTAAGCCAGCAACAAGTAAAATATTTGTAATATTAGCACCCAGTAGATTGCCCAGAGACAAGATTGAACTACCATCAATACCTGACGAAATTCCGATAAAAAGTTCGGGCAGTGAAGTGGCAACTGATAAAACTAGCGCAGAAAGAATAAACGCCTTAGCCCCCGTAATTCGACTAATGCTTTTAATTGAGTCCAATGTTAAATCAGCGGCTTTTGTAAGAATAAAGGCCAAGATGAAAAAAAGGAAAAAATATAGAACTATCATATAGATACTCCTGGAATAATTTTTAACAAAAAATAAGCAAAGAACACAAATGCACTTATCATCATAGCTATTCTAAATAGTCCAGGGCGAATCCCGGGCTCTAATGAAAAAACATTAAGTACGGTTACCGCCCCAATATGAATAAACATGGCTCCCGCATTGACAATTGCTTCGATTGTTAAAAGAAAAAGAGGTTCTGATTTTCCAGATAAAAAAATTATTATTCCTGCGATTATCTGTGCCCACAAGAAAGAATAATAAATTTTAGGAAGAGAGCTCGTTTTCCATTTATCTTTTTTGATAATTAAAAGGTTTTCTGACATTATTCTGCTTGTGGCGTCCATCACAGTCATTTGTGTAGAAAAAAGCATAAGTCCGATTAATATAAGAAAAATGGGCGTTCCAATAACAGAAGCCTCCTCAATAACAAATGATATTCCAGAAGACAAACCCTTTCCATAAGTTGTTGAAAAGGATAAAAGTGAGAGTAAGCAAATTGAAATCAAGCCCATTGCCCAGAAAATTATTAGGTGCTCAATATTAATAAGCTTCCACCACTTTCTAAACCTCGAAAGATTTTCCTTGGTCATTTCAAATTTAGTTCCCTCAAGTTTAATTTCCTCTTGCCTTCCAGTCAGGATACTGGTTATTCTTCCCCCAAATTTTCCCATCCCATAACCCTTTTCTTTTACATAGAATGATTGAGCTAGATTTAGATTCCCTCCAGCGCCAGAAAAAGCAAAAGCCGCTAAAAAAGAGGCAATTGGAATCCCGACTGGCAAATAACCAAAATTAACAATTCCAGCCCCAAGTGCCTGCCAATCACTTACCTTTGCTAAATATAAAGTAAAAGCAAAAAGAGTAGGAACCCCAATCCCAATTAAAATCATAGAAAACCTCTCGACAGTTTTATATAGAACAGGCCCTAAAGTTAAAATAACTCCAATAAGAATAAGTAAACAGATCCCTAATAATTTACTATCTATCCCCAAAAGTTTAGAGAAAAGAACAGCTGAAGCCGAAATAATTCCGGGCCAGGCAAATCCTGCAAAAGTCGAAAAAATAAACCAGACAGGAGCAAGTTTTAAATACCTGGCAAATCCAACAAAAACACTCTCTCCCCGAACTAAGGCATATCTTTCTATCTCCATATTCATGAAAAATTGAAAGGTAATTCCTAAAATTGCTCCCCAAATGATTCCCATTCCAAAATTGGAGGTTAAATAAGGCCAGAGGATTACTTCCCCACTACCCAGTCCCAGTCCCAGAAGAATAAAAGAAGGTCCTATCAGTTTTCTAAATTTTGGGCTGGGAGGCATGTCCATCATACAATTTCTTTTAACTCATTTAGTGTTGTTGCCTCATTTGGGCCTTTGTCTTCTCTAATTTTTAGAAACCTTGGGAATCGAAGGGAAAGCCCAAGTGAATATTTGGTGCTTTTTGAAATACTGTCTGCAGTTACTTCAACCACCAAACTTGGAATGGCCCAAACATCAGGAATTAAATCTTTTTGTGCTTCGTATTCTTTTGGTTTTTCTCTTGATTCTAAACCATCAATTCTCTTTCGAATTGTAACAAGCATCTCTTCAGTTAGACCAGTTCCGACTTTCGTTAATGTTCTAATTTTATCTCCATCTTTGATTCCAACTAAAATTTTGCCAAGTCCAAACTGGGTACGTTTTCCTTTTCCTGTAAAGTAACCCATTACGATGCAATCTAGTGTGTCAGAGAGTCTTCCACTTGCCCCTTCCCCCTCCTTCATCTTTACCCAGTTCCAACCGGTTCTACCTGAAACATATTTTCCATTTGCACGTTTTACAACTACTCCTTCGAGTCCCATCTTTAAATATTTCTCATGAAATCTTTTAATAACTTCTGGGTCTTTAGTAATTGTGTGTTCATCAACTCTTAATAATTTGCCATTTATAATTTTATTTTTTAGTATTTCTCGCCTTGCGCGGTATGGTTCATGAATTAAACTCTTGCCATCGCAGAGTAATATGTCAAACACTTGAAATTGAAGTGGAATTTCACCAGACGATTTTTCAATATCATGCTTTCTTCTTCTTGATATCGTCTTTTGAAAATCTAAAAACATTTCGCGTTTGGGATCAACACCAACAGCTTCGGTATCCAAGATTACTTCTTCGGCATTAATAAACTTACTTAAATTTTTAAGTTCTGGAAATATACTCTCATCAATAGCATTCATATTTCTTGTAAAAATTTTAAGAAAATTGGGTTTACGAAAATGTAAAAAAATTCTAAGCCCGTCAAACTTTGGTTCAACTGCTACTTCCCCCATTTTCTTTGTCATCTCGCTTGTTGAGTTAAGCCTTTGAGCAAGCATGGGTACAACTGGCACCCCAACTTTTGGACTTACAGCATATAACTTGTGGCTTACGGCTAATTTGGCGATATAACCAATATCTGGTCTAATATTATATTCTTCTTCGCCAATTCCAAGTGCGCTCAAAATTGTTTTTTCTGAAAAACCTAAACGAAGTTTCCCGACCGGAATTCTTGCAACAAATCGACATGAGACAGGATCCAAATCTCTAAGTAAATCTGCCATTTTTTCAACTTTCCTGTCTTGCGACCCTTCCCCATTATCATTGGCAATTTCAAGTAGTTTTTCATATACTTGTGTTACCAATAGTCCACTATTAACTATTCGCTTTTCGCTTTTCGCTAAGAACTCTGCTACGTCACCACAGTCGCCATATTTTTTGTAAAGTTTTAATACTTCATCGAGGTCTTTTTGATAAGCTAGAGCAATTGAGCGTAATATCATTTTTTCAGCTAGATTAAGAAGTACGCCTTCGTAATTTGGAGCTAAAATGCCAAGTGATAGGTAAACCACTTTGTCTATTTCATCCGAATTAGTTTTTTTAAATAAATCAGCTAAAATCGCAGTAATTTCAAGCCTAGAAGCAGTTTTTTCAAGTTTGTCTAAATAGACAGCCAGATCTTTAAAACCCATGGCTTATTATATCGCTTTTTGAGCAAGATATGAGGAAAAAAAGAAGTAGGCGAAGATTACAACCCCTATAAACATAAATCCAAAAACAATCGAGATAATCCCGCTATTTTCTTCATGAATTACTTTATTAATCCCCTCACCAAGTAAGGTTAAACCAAAAAGACTTGGTAAGACTAGTATCATATATAAAAATTGTGGATCAGTTGCTGACATAATAATTACTTACTGGCAATCACATACCTAGTTCCCTTTGTACTTCCCTCTTTCTTAAGTATGCCCTTTTTAATTAAATCTGTTAACTCCCGAAGAACTGTATCCTCCGAAACCATAGGAAGAACTTTCTTAAGCTCCAACATTCCACCCCCACCTTGATCTGAAAGATATTCGATTAACCTCATTTGACGTTCAGATAAAGAAACTTGTTGTCCAAACTTAACTTTAAGCCGACTATCAACAGAAAGTTTTTTAACTTTATCCTTAATTTTACCAAGCTCTACCCCAAGTGTCTCGGTAAAATACTCAAGCCATGGGGTTACATCTCGGCTACCAATATTGCTCGATTGTCTATCAACTTCACCCAAAGAATCATAATATGATGCCGGGTCACTATCAAAATGCTCTTCAAGAGAGAAAAACTTTTTAACATCATAGCCTTCGCGAATTAGAATTAAGGTTGCGAAAGCGCGAATTGTACGCCCGTTTCCCTCAACAAATGGGTGGATAGTAACTAAGATGTAATGTGCGATTCCAGCCCTAATGACGGGGTGAATTTCCATTGCAATTGGATCATTTAGCCAAGCAAAAAAATCCTCAAGTAAATATGGTATTTCGATATGTTGTGGGGGATTGAAAATAATCTTACCAGTCCCCTCTTCTTTAATGACAACCTCTGTAGTTCTAAAAACTCCAATCTTTTCTGGAACGACAATCCTGTCTACCGTAAGTCTATGGATGTCCTTTAACATTTCAACTTCATATCCCCCTCTTTTTACTGCAAACTCATCAAGAAGTACGGCCACATTCCTATAATTAATAACTTCTTGAATATCGCGGGCGCGGGCAAAAACTTCAGCTCCTTCTAATACCTTTTTGGTTTGGTAGAGGGTTAAATCATTTCCTTCAATATGTGTTCCATGGTGGATAGTACGAAGCGCCGCATCACTCTGAAACTGTTTTTCAAAAGACGGAACAAGCGGTGCATTTTCAATCACTTCTTTTGAGGCCTCAATCACGCCTATATTTTTGAGAATCTTATTTGATATTACGTATTTAGGAGAATACATAACTCATATTAACGCACCATGTGCGGTAAAAACAAGAGTCGCTATTCTTCCTTGTCCTCTAGCGCTTGGGCAACGTGGGCAGCATGCGAACCGGTCCCGCTCATTACTCGACGGTGTTGTTCTTCAGTCAAAAGAGGTACGTCTACATCAGGTGGTAGAACTTTGTCGATTGAATCATTGTGTCCACTTTCAGCCTCCCCGACCAGCTTCAAACGCCCGGTCCAAAAATCTTTTCTATAAATTCTTGATCTATTTGGTTTCAAATCAGCTGTCATAATTTTATTATATCCCCTACTTTCAACTTTTCAATAAAATGCGGGTCGGCTGTGGTTATTATAGTTTGTTGTTTAGTGGATATTTCCATGACAATATCTCTATGCTCATGATCTAACTCCGAGAATATATCGTCAAGTAGCAAAGTTGGGCTTCCTTGCCCAGCGGAGCCTTGGCGAAGTTGGGTCTCCTCAATAAACTTTAGTTCTGCAAGTTTTAACCACAAAGTTTCCATTCTTTGTTGACCTCTTGAGCCATAACTAGCTAAATCCTTGTCATATTGTAAAAAAACAAAATCGTCTCTGTGTGGTCCCACAAGAGTTGTGGCCGATGCAATTTCAGCATCTTTATACTGTTCTAGCCTTGCCTCACTAATTTGAGATGGGTCATATTTCAAATTACATTTTCCTTGGGCGTTCACAAATTCAATAAATTCCTGCCTTTTATCTGTAATGTAATTTCCGTTTTTGATTAAAAGTTGATTCCAAAAAAGTAGCTGACTTCGATTTATCCCCTCTTCTCTAATTCTAAAAAGTAGCCTATTTCTTTGCCTTAAGCCTTTTTCATATGAAAGAACAGCCCGTCTATATTCTCTATCGCTTTGAGACAAAACTGAATCTAGAAAGTTTCGTCTTAAACTTGGTGAATCCGTAACCAAATCAAGATCCCATGGGCCAAACAAGACAATTTTAAAATTTCCTGCAAAATCAATCAGTCTTTTGGGTACACCGTTTATAAGAAGTCTCTTTTTTGGCCAGTTTCCAGTTCCGTTTGTAATTATACATTCTACATTCTGCATTCTACATTCTCCAGAAATGCGAGCCAAATCCGCTCCATAATTTAGCATTTCTGATTCCACTTTAGCCTTAAAACTTTTCCCGGTAGAAAGAAGGTGCAAAGCTTCTAAAATATTAGTCTTCCCCACCCCATTAGGTCCGACTATTACAGTTATTCCATCCGAAAATTCTAATTTTTTCTTGTCAAAATTCCTAAAATCTTCTAACTTTAAGCTTTTAATCATACTAGGAAGTATAATACCACCAATGAGAATTTTATTTGTCACGGCCACCTATTTACCAACCTCAAATGGCGTAACTTATCATGTTAGCTCAACTGCCCAAGCTCTAAGAAAACTTGGTCATACAGTTTATATACTTGCTCCTTTTTCCCCGGGATATACCGACTCAGATAAATATATTATTAGATACCCCTCTCTTCCAAATCCATTTATTAAAAAATATCCACTTGGAGTTCCATTTTTTCCAATCGAAAAAATTAAAAGATTAAAACCGGATGTGGTTCATACTCACCACCCACTTATAAGTGGTCAGTTTGCAGCTCAAGTTGCAGAAAAGTTAGATATACCACTATTTTTTACAGCTCATACTCAATATGAACAATATTTAAACTACTATTTCCCACAAGGATTTAACTTTACTTCAAAAATAATAATCGGTGACTTGCAAAATATTGCCAAAAAATCAAAAAGGGTCATTTGTCCATCTATTAATACGCAGTTAAGATTAATTAAACATAATATAAAAAATACTGTTGTAATAAATAACGGCGTCGAGAACCATTTTTTGGTAAAACCTAGCAAAAAGTCTTTTACCCAACCAACATTAGCCTATACAGGAAGACTCGATATGGAGAAAAATCCACTTCAGCTTGTTAAAATTTCAAAAGAACTAAAAAGAATAATTCCAAATTTTCGACTTCTAATTATTGGTACCGGATTAATGTTTAAAAAAATGTTTGATTTAGTTATTAAATCTAACCTTCAAGAAAATATTATCTTTACTGGAGAAATAAATAGACTTATCTTGCCTCAAATATATAAATCCGTTCATCTTTTTATAACTCCATCGATAAGTGAAGTTATGCCAATTTCAATTCTCGAAGCAATGGCATCTGGAATTCCAATAATTGGGGTCGAAAAATCTGGTTTGGAAGAAATTATAATTAATGGCAAAACTGGGTTTATTATTAAAAATGATTCAAAGAAAATTGCTAAAAAAATAGCATTTGTACTTTCTAACTCGAAAAATTATTACAATCTTTCTCTAAGTACATATCAACACGCTCTGAATTTTTCTTCAGTTAAAACAGCTCAAAAACTTGTTAGGATATATAGAAATGCTGTGTAGTTATTTTTGACAAACAGGGCAGATATAAGTTCCACGACCACCGAGGAAATATTTTTCAACTGTGCCCCGAGAAGCTTTAGCGGAATGGGGTTTTGTACTACATCTTAAACATAATTCTCCTTGATGTCCATAGACAAGTGTGTGATTTTGATATTCGCCTTCTTGGCCATCGGGGGTAACAAACGCCAGTTCCGATGCTCCACCATATTTAAGTCCTGCTTTTAAAACTGTTTCAATAGCTTCATAGAGAAGTTTAGAATCTTGGTTACTTAGTGAATTAGAAGTACGTTTAGGACTAATCTTAGCTAACCACAGGGCGTCGTTAGCATATATATTTCCTATTCCTCCAATTTTTGTTTGATCCATCAATAAAACTTTGATGTTTCTAGCGGATTTATTTATTATTTTTTGAAAATCAGAGGAATTAATTTCTAACATATCAGGACCTAAATTTTTAATAAACTTTTCATTTATTACTTCACTACTTTTTATAACTCTAATCCATCCAAATCTTCGAATATCATTAAAGTAAAGTTTTCCACCTTTATCTAAATTGAAAATTACATGAGTATGGGGTCCACCAAGGCCCCCAATAACTTTCTTGGAAAGCCCCGCAGAGCCTTGTGCGGCGTGGGGTAGATTTGACCCTCTATAAATTAATTGCCCAGTCATTTTGACATGGATCATTATTGAATAGTTATTACTAAGATCAATTGAAAGTTGTTTTGCAAATCTTCTAACGCCTATTATTTTCTGCCCAATTATGTTTTTTGTATCAAATTCATATTTTTTATTTTTAACATCTATTTTTTTAATAACAGAGCCAACAATATATTTCTCAAGTTGTAATTTAATTGTCTCAACTTCTGGTAATTCCGGCATTTATAATATTCCCCTTCCTATACTAACCCACATTACTGTTGGAATAATGTTACCTATACATAATATTAAAAGTGAATATTTATATCTTGGCAGAAGTAACCTAATCGTAAGTGCTCCGAAAATCGGCCCACCGATAATTGTAATTAAAAATGTAGCTAGAATCTTTCCATGATGTAAATATTTCTTAATAAATCCCCTTTCTTTCTTCTTCTCTATCTTTTCAACATCCTTTATAAAATGAAAAAAATCCTCATGGCTTAATAAATATAAAAATATATCCCCGGCTATAATTCCAAAAAAATAAGGCACTAAAAAATTGACCAGAAGTGAATCATGAATAATGGCCTTAAAAAACACCCATTTTGAAATGATGTTGTAGATAATTAAAAATAGTATTGCCTGAAGGTGAACAGGCCTAAAGAACTTTCGCATTTACAAATTGTAGCATTTCTTTTTGATTAGTTTTTTAAATCGTCTGGAGTAAAAACTTCCAAGCCTTGTATTTTATCGAAGTGCTTTCTATTCAGGGTTATAATTGGAATGTTATTTTCAATACAAGTTGCACCAATTAAAATATCAAAATCTTCAATAATCTGGCCTTTTTCTTTTAAATCAGCTCTGATTTTTCCAAATAATTTAGAAACATTATAGTTAATCGGAAATACACCATCCATCCCATTTATAAATGCATCTATACCCACCTCAATACTTTTTGAGTCCTTAACCCTATATATACCTTCGGAAAGTTCAGCTATTACAATATAATTTATATATAAACTTGCTTTTAAATCACTAATAAACTTTACGGTTTCTTTTTTTCCTCTTATACAATCGATTACAACTGAAGTATCTAAGAAATATGAGTTCATTATTTAAACCAATCTATCTTTCTAGATTTACGTTTTAAAACATCATTCCACAAATCGTCATTATCTAAACTTGTGCCCTTCCACGCTCCCATCGCTAATTTTAACCTTTCTCTTCTTAATTCGGGGGCCGCTTTAACAACAGCGAATGGCCTACCTCCTTTGGTCAAAATATAAGATTCGACCTTTAAAATATCATCGGTATTTTCACCAAAATTTCTTCTAAAATCTGTAATTGGAATAATTCTTGTTGCTAACATAGGTATATTATTTCAAAGATAGCACACTTTGTCAAGTACTATTTGACACACTATAATATGCTATTACATTCAAATAAATTGATCAATTCTAGTATTTATTCCTGTTTAGATTTTTTTAAGTCCTCAACTGTCCATTGTGGATTTAATACCACCTCCAGTCTTCATTGCAATAAATTGTAGCATTTCTTTTTTAAATCTGTCTTTGGAAAATTTTTTGGAAGTTGTAACTATTTTTTCTCTGTCCCATTTTATTTTTCCCACCTTTTCAATCGCTTTTTTAATAGATTCTTCACTAACCCCATCTATTAAAACCCCATTTACCCCTTCAATTACACTTTCTTTAAACCCCCCACCATTAAAGGCTATAACAGGGGTTCCAGTGGCCTGCGCTTCAACCACGGTCATTCCAAAATCTTCATCTCGGGCAAGGGCAATAAAAGCTTTTGCTTGTGCGTATGTTTTATAAAGTTTTAAATCAGTCAGTCTCTCAGTTCCCCATCCTTCGCCCACTATGTAAAGTTTTTTGTTCAACTTTTTGAAAATTTCAGTTGCCTCATTAATTCCCTTGGCCCCAACTTGTCTTGAGGCAATAAAATAAAAATCAGATTTTTTGAGATTTTTAGTGGCTTTAGTTATTTTTTCAACTTCAATTGGGGGGTAAATAACAGTTGAATCACGTCTGTAGAATTTTTCTATTCTAGCTTGAACATTTTTTGAGTTAGCTATAAAAAAATCAACTTCCTGTGCGGTTTTGTAGTCATACATTCTCATAAAATGTCCCACAATTGCGGCATAAATCTTCACTGGCCAGTATTTAGTAAACCCAACTGAAGTTTCGTATCCATACAGCCATCTGGGTGGAGTATGGCAATAACAAGCCACCTTGGTGTTCTTGCCTACCTTAAATCCGCGAGTTATATACCAACTAGAAGAAGTAATTACTAAATCAAACTCACTTAAATCAAAACTTCTCCAAATAAGTGGAGCTAAAAATCTTAAGGGGGAATAAAGCCTCCATATTTTTAAGATGGGTGCGAGCCAACTTTCAATAATTTTTTTGCCTTTGAATTCTTTATCTGCTGTAGAACCCTTTACCCTAAAGGCAGTATAGATTGGGGCTTCGGGATATATTTCAGTTAAAGTCTTTAACACTCTTTCAGCTCCCCCAAATTCTTTTATATAATCGTGTACTATCGCAACTCTCATGGTAGTAAGTAGAATGTAGTATGTATCATGGTTTAGAACTTTTTCAAACTTTTAATAAGACCTGTAAGCATCTTGTGAACAATAATTGTTTGATCCCAAATGTTGTTAAATTCAATAATAGAAAGATATCCAACATCTTTTGAGATAATTAACTGATTTTGAACTTCTGACAATGAAGCTTGAGCCATGTAATAAAACTGGATTTTTTCTTTTAAACCCTGCCTACCAAAACCTTCAGCAATATTACTTGTAATCGAAACTACTGCCCTCAATATTTGATCTATAAGGGCATATGTTTCAGTTTTGGGAAAAGCCTTTACGGCTTTATAAATTTGTAGCACCAACCTATGTCCCTCTTTCCAAGTATTTAAGTCTGTAAATGTCTTAATTTTACTTTCCATTTTTTTGCCTTCTACATTCTACATACTACGTCCTACAACAAAGTCATTTGTTTTTCATTATCAACTTGTTTACCAACTTTTTTAATTCTATCTGTTAATGTTTTAAAACCAAATTCAGCAAATAAATTCAATACTTCCTGAGAATCCAAATCCCATGTGGACATAGAGTCAAAATCAAATTTAATTGGAACCTTTAAAACAATTGTAGCTAGTTTATATGATAAAAATGCGGAGTCTTTTCCTTTTTCTAGTTTTTCTTTTATTTTTTCTGGAACTTTGCTTATATTTTTGTAAATATCTATAAAACTTCCAAATTGATTTAAAAGATTAATAGCAGTTTTAGGTCCAATCCCTGGTACTCCAAAATAATTATCAGATGCGTCCCCCGTCAAAGCTTTGAGATCAGGGATTTGAGATGGAGAAACTCCCATTCTCTCAATAGTTTCTTTTTCTCCGAATAATTTAGCATTAACTAAACCTGCTATCGGCATATAGAGCTTAATATTTTTTTTGTCATCAACAAGTTGAAGTATGTCTCTATCCCCTGTCACCACTATTGTTTCGCTATTTGCTATTCGCTTTTGGCTATCAACTATTGTTCCAATCACATCATCCGCTTCATACCCACCCATAGAATAAACTGGAATTTTGGAGGCTTTTAGAAAATCCCGTGCTTTAGAAAATTGACTAGACAATTCATCTACCATTGGAGGCCTTTGTGCCTGATATGTTGGAAGTTCAATTTGCCTGAATGTTTTTCCTTTTTCATCAAATGCAAATGCTAAATGAGTGGGATTTAAATTTTGAATAACATTAAGAAGCATTGAAACCAGACCATAGACTGCATTTATTGGCTCACCCATTTTGGTGGTTAATGGAGGCATAGCATGAAACGCCCGGTGCATAATTGCATTGCCATCAATAATGACTAGTTTGCTCACGAAGTAATTTTACCACCAACTATCTTTTCAAACTCTTCCCTATCAAGAGTTTCTTTTTTGAGAAGTTCTGTTGAAACTTTGTCCATTATTTTTCGATTTGCGCGAACCATTCTTTCTGCTTTTTTATATCCCGCATCAACTATTTTCTTAACTTCATTATCAATTTTCTCCTGCATTCCAGGAGAAACCTGATTTTGTTCGTACCATTCCATTTGACCAAAATCTCCCATTCCAGTATCTGGCCCAAAATTAATAGGTCCAAGCTCACTCATTCCCCACTCCATAACCATGGCCCTGGCAAGCTTGGAGGCTTGAGAGATATCATTAGACGCCCCGGTTGTCATCTCATTAAAAATTAGCTCTTCAGCTGCACGTCCCCCTAGCATGGCCGCAATTTGGTCCAAAATATGGCTCTTGGTATCGTGATTTCTATCAGCAGCCGGTGGAATTAATGTGTGCCCCAAACTCATTCCGCGAGCCACAATTGAAATTCGCTGGACCGGATCGGTGTCTGGTAAAAAGTGTGTAACGATGGCATGTCCCGCCTCGTGATAAGCAGTGATTTTTTTATCTTTATCAGAAATTATTTTTTTCTTAGCAGGACCTAATTTTACTTTTGTAGCAGCTTCTTCAATATCGCTCATGTCAATTGATTCTTTGCCCCCTCGAGCAGCAAAAATAGCCGCCTCATTTAACATATTTTCAAGATCTGCCCCAGAAAATCCTACTGTTCTATCAGCTACAGATTCCCATTTAATGTTTTTTCCAAATCTCTTTCCTTTGGCATGAATTGCCAAAATTGCCACCCTACCCTCTTTATCCGGCATATCCAAGACCACACGCCTATCAAATCTTCCGGGTCTTAAAAGTGCTGGGTCAAGAAGGTCGCCCCTGTTGGTAGCAGCTAAAACTATTACAGATTCATTGGGGGTAAATCCGTCCATTTCTACTAAAATCTGATTTAATGTTTGCTCACGCTCATCGTGTCCTCCGACAAAGCCACTTCTACCCCTATGCCTGCCTATCGCATCAATTTCATCTATAAAAATAATTGCTGGAGCTGAAGCTTTAGCTGTTGCAAACAAATCGCGCACTCGTGAAGCCCCAATCCCAACCAACATTTCCATAAATTCGGATCCCGCCATAGAAAAAAATGTTACCCCAGCCTCGCCCGCAACAGCTTTGGCCAAAAGTGTTTTTCCAACTCCCGCCGGACCAAAAAGGAGTACTCCTTTGGGGGTTCTGGCCCCAATCTTTTTATATTTTTCAGGGTTTTTAAGAAAATCTACAACTTCTTCGAGTTCCTTTTTAGCATCGTCAACTCCAGCAACATCTTTAAAAGTTATATCTTGTTTGCCTTTGGCAAAAAGTTTGGCCTTACTCCTACCAAAAGAAAAAATATCTTGAGCTCCCTTATTTTGGGCTTTCATTAAAAAGAAGAAGAAAGCGGCCATTAAAATAAGCGGTAGCATTACTCCGGCAATTTCCCCAAATGCTTTTGTTAAGCTTTGATCAACTACTGTGTAGTTAACAGAAGAGGGGTCAACTCCAGATTTTTCTAAAAATTCAGTGAAGTTTTGGCTTTCTTCCTTTGTAGAGAGCTTTGTTGTGTCATCGTTATAAGTAACAATTAATTTTTCGTTCTCTATTAGAACTTTCTTTACTTTTTTATCTCTAATATCAGTAATCAGTTGAGATAGTTCAACTTTATTTTCACTTCCCCCAAGCTGAATTCCAGCTAAAATTATTGGAGCAATAAAAAACATTGCAAAGAGAACAAAAGCGATTGTCCAAACATTAATTTTTATTTTAAACAAAAATTGTCGTTTTTTAGCTTTTTTGCCATTCTTAACTTCCATAGGCGGTAGTATATCAACTACCTCACCTTTGTTCCATTAGGAACTTTCTTTTGAAGTTTAAAGATATACGGCCGGTCATCCCCAGCGGCTAGCATCATTCCGTTGCTAAAATCCCCCTCTGGGCCAATCTTTTTTGGTTCAATATTTACAACAAAAGGGAATTGTTTTCCTTCCAATTCTTCCGGCTTGTAATACTTCATCACTCCAGCAAATATAACTCGTTCTCCAATTTCTGGACCCAGATCCACAGTTAATTTTGTAACCCAATGGCTCCACTCTGGAACTTCAGCTTTAGTGACAGTTCCAATCCTGATGTCCACCTTCTCAAAATCATTAAAATTGATTAAATCCATAAATGTGTTAGCTTACATACTTGCAAACTCTTCCTTCAGTTTTTCGTCCAAATAAATTTTCATTAATGATTGATATGGCACGTCTTTTTTGTTAGCCACCATTTTGAGAGAATCTAAAAGTGATTCTGTAACTCGCAATGTAATTGTACGGGTAGACATTTTTAAGTTTGGAAAAACAGGATTAACCAATGCTTTACTCATGTCATAATAATCAGTTATTGCATGGTTTTCCCAAAATTTGACTTCATCTTTTTCACTTTTAAAAACTGGTAATTTCTTTAATTTTTTAGACATTTTTTAAATCACCTCTTTCCTTTTTGTTCTGATCTCTAGCCATAACTATTCTGATTTTATCTTCTCTCACAGTTATCACCAAAGCCAAGTACCTACCCTCATTACTCTTTCCAAAGATTTTATATCTCTCTTCATAAACCGAGTGTTTTTCATCTCCTAATATTATTAGTGGCTTATTTGAAAACACCTGCTCACATTCATTGTAATTAACTTTGTGTTTTTTAATATGCTCTAAGTTTCCTTTGTCCCATTCAAACTTTTCGAATTTAGAAAGGAACAAGCTTAGATTCATGTATTTAATAGTACAATACAAATGAAGAATTTGTCAAGCCCAATTTTACAAAATTAATGAAGCCATAACATCGTCTACTCACGATCAACACCAAGTAGCCTAAGTGTTCTTTGCGCCGTAGCTAACAATTTTTCTCTTTCATCTTGTCCAATAGGAACGCCGTCCAGCTTAACCCCCAAAGCAATCATCCCACCCACGAGTCTAGATTCACTTCCAGAAACAACGATTTTCCCCACTTTTATATCCCCGGAGGCATTTATTGTTAATGCACCCTTTTGAGTCGCATCCAAAACCTGTCTCTGTTCTTCTGAAAATTGTTCGAAAGGAACTTTCCTGAAAGGTGGCATTATTAGGCTGATGTTACTCTCTCTCTGCAGAATGCAAATTTTTGAAGCTTTTAGCTAAACCCCATTTTTTCTTTTACCTCTCTTATTGTTTCTTCTGCAATTGCACGGGCTTTTTGTCCCCCATCTTTGATTATCTTTTCTACCTCACTAAGATTTTTTTCAAAATACTTTCTTTTTTCTTGAATTGGTTTTAATTCTTTGTAAATCGCTACTGCCAATTCCTCTTTTAATTCCGAGTACTTAACCCCCTCGTTAAGATAACTTTGCTCGTACTTCCTGCGCTTTTCCTCTCCCTCAAAAAGCTCAACAAATTTAAGCAAATTGGCAACACCTCCTTCTTTTGGAACAATATCTCCCTTGCCACTATCAGTTGGGGCACCAGATAGTTTTTTCCTGATTTCATCAAGTGAATCAGTAAGAGAAATGAAACTCCCCTCTACACTTTTACTCATTTTTCCCTCCCCTATTAAAGATGGCACATATTCTCCACTTGTAGCAAATCTTACTGGCTCTGGAAAATCGGTTCCATATATATCATTCATTTTTCTTGCAACCTCTCTTGCAACTTCCAAATGTGGTTCTTGATCAATTCCTACAGGAACCAATGAAGCTTTGTAAATCAAGATATCGGCAGCCATTAGAATTGGATAGTTAAGAAGTGCCATGGTCACATTTTCCGGATATTGCTTTACCTTGTCTTTAAAGGTTGGAAGGTGTTGCATTCTAGCAACAGTCGCGGCTGTTGAGAAATAGAATGCTAGTTGGGGTATTAGATCGGCAAGATCTGATTGAATATAGAGGGCTGATTTCTTAGGATCGAGCCCACATGCCAAATAATCCATTATTATTCCTCTTGAATTTGATCTTAAAGTTTTTGGATCATATGGAGTTGTTGTTGCATGAAGATCAACGACACAGTATAAAGTTTCATATTCAGGATTATTTTGAAGTTCAAGAAAACCTTTTACCGCACCAAGATAATTCCCCAAATGAAGCCTACCCGTTGCTCTTATGCCGGATAACACTCTCTTTTTGCCGTTTGTTTGCATGCTATTTTTAATCATTGAACCGTTAGATTGTATTTTAACTTAATTTTTACTTGTACGCACCCTGTCTGTGAATTATGTGGTCTATCCAAACTTTCTTTTTTATTTGATCAATATGATAGATAATTCGATATGGCCAAAAGCGCAATGATCTAAAAACTTCAAGTTTTCCAGTTAGTTTTTTGCCGATCAATTGGTTTTTCCCCAACAGTTCTAATTTTCTAACTGCCTTTTTTTGTTCGCTTTTGGGAAGTTTAAGTAGTTCTTTTTGGGTTTGTTTTGTAAGAATAAGTTCCACTCTTAAATTTTGTACTTTTTCTTAAAATCAATTAAAGAGATTCCTTGTCCGTTTTTGGCCTGGAAAAAACCTCTTTTAATAGATTTGTAAGCTCCAGGGATAGATAAAATTTCAGCTGTTTCTTCCAATGCTTCTAATTCCTCAATTCCCAAAAGAACCGCCTTGGGCTGACTATTTACTGTAATTAAGAATCTAGATAGACCTTCTCCAACTTTATCAACTAAAGAGGGGAGTTTTGCTCTAGCATTAGAAATACTTATTAATCCAGTCATGTTTTGATTGTACAAGAAGTTGTACAATCTGTCAAATTTATGTACCAGGGGTGGGAATCGAACCCACGACCGCAGGTTTATGAATCCTGTGCTCTACCGACTGAGCTACCCTGGCAAAATTACTTATGTTGCGGGGCCAGGAGTTGCGCCTGGCCTGAAAGATTATGCTTTTCTGTACTCTCCAATTACTTGGAGTGTCGGACTATATCACCATCCCACGACTTTGATCGGGATGCTCGGCGTGTAGTCTCTACGGGGTCAATTACGACTTCCCTCGGGATTACCCTTTTACTAGGGTTTCCCCGATATAGCCAAGTTTCACTTTTAACATTGCTGTATAAAGTGGCCCATTTTGAGCCTTTCGTGCACTGTACACTACCCCGCATATAGAAATTTAAACGAACAAACCGAATTATATCACATAAACAATTTTAGCCACTTTTTCCAATTAGGATCAGGGAGAGATCCCTCCTCTTCATAAACTTTTGGGGCAAATTTTTTTAATATTTCTTTGTCTGGTAAAACCACTACCACCTC
>ERZ1292632.375-Hain-H43-01um-R2-375-length-46647-cov-6_pt1 | contig 46647 bp, 50 predicted proteins | sample MGYA00564407_ERZ1292632 | MGnify/ENA primary metagenome ERZ1292632 (study PRJEB36523, sample SAMEA6512637) | groundwater metagenome | collected 2019-01-08 | study: AquaDiva: Metagenomics assemblies of 32 groundwater samples | reverse complement strand
CATCAGTTCCTTTAAATCCACTACTTTTAACAAGACCTTCTAAATCATAATTTGGTTGACTTATAGGACTATTTATTTTTGTACCATCTGAACCTACCACATCATTAATAAAATCAATTACACCACCCCTACCATCGTCAAAAGCGTATAATTCTGGATTAGATCCATCAGCTGCTTTATTAACACCTTGTTTTACCCTATCATCAGTAAATGCTGGTTTATATTTATTTGCATTTATATTTGCAAATAAAGCTAATACTTGACCTTTACCAGTATTTTTAATCATTTCATTAGCTCTTGTAATATTTGATACTGGATTTTCTGAAGTAAAAATACTTGAATTAACTGATAATATACTAACTGGTATTTCAAATCCTAAAACCCTATCTAAAAATGCTAATGCTTTACCAAATTTACCTTGTGGTACTGTAATTGTATAATTTGGAACTATAATATTGTTTCCTTGTAATAAACTTAAAGGATTTGTATTAACATGACCTATTGTTTCTTGTTGGAGACCAAATGCTGCATTATTTGCTAAAGCTAATGCTAATTGCTGACCACCAATAATACCTAATGGTGTATCATTTATTCCACCTAATGATCCTAAAGTTCTTCCAGCTAAACTTGTTCTTATATCAAAACTATCAATAATTCCTTTACTACTAACACCTAATGATTGACCATTTAAAACAGTTCCAATTATATCTAATGGTTGGGTTGCAATACCCCCAACATTTAAACTTTTATTTTCATCTAAATAAGAACCTTTTTGTACTGATAAGCTAACTTGAGTATTTAAATTAATAATTTCTTGTTCTTCAGAATCTAAATATAAATTTTTAGTAGTTGTAAATTTTCTTATACTACCACCTTGAAAAACTCCATTTGGTTGGAGATGTTCTGTTTTATATAATAAATCATTAGTTGAATTTAATTTGTATGGATTAATACTATTACCATTAATATTTCTATTAAGAAGAAATTCTCTTAAACTTGGTGAAATTTCGTTAATATCCATTAATAATGATTTGTTTATTAATAAATATAAGTTGATAAAGATTTAAGGAAAGAAAGAATTTAGAAAAAAACCTTATATTATATATTACTATTAATATACTAGTAATAACTATTATTATTTAAATATATTTCTTTATTAATATATTATTATAATACTATTATATAGCAAAAATACCTTTTTAAAAGTGCTTGTCAAGTAAAATCTTCAATTATTTTTAATAAAATCTGTAATGTATTGATTATCAAGTAAATTAAAAATAAATTTGGTAGATTAGAATAAAGTTTGTACCTTTGTGTCATAAAATTATATAATATGAAAAAAGTAACAGTATATTCAGGTAGATCTATTGTAAGTAAATGTACTTCTAAATTACATCCAGTTGATGAAGTTAGATTAGCTGAAGCAATTGTTCATAAAGCCAAATCTGAAAATCGTAATGAAATCACATTTAGTAATAGTCATGATTTTGTAATGGCTGTTAAATATATTGCTTTGAAACAAGGTGTAGAAACTGAATTTTTACTTGATGGTGTAAGTCATGGAAATAGTATAGAACCAACGTTTGCAAGTTTTAATGAATCTTTAGATTTAATTAATGAGTTAGGAGCCACTGAAGATTAAACTTTATAATTATGAAAACAAAAAGAAAATATTTTATTGGTGAATCAACCAACTATAGTGGTAAGTTTGTTGCTGTTAAGGAACAAAAAGAAGAAATATCTAAAAAAGTTTTTTATAAAATTCTTGAATCTTCTTTAATTCAAAATAAACTACAAAAATATAGTGAAGAAGCAAAACTAATCCAAAATTTAAAATTAGGGGTTTCATTAGGTAGAGATTTCTTCTTAATAAAAGATATTAGGATTAAATAGGATTAGGGTTCAATTTACCACCATTTATAGCCATTCTAAGCGTTTCTTGTACTTTTTTAGTAAAGTCATTCATGAATGCTTGATCCTTCATTAAATTCAATTTAAATAAGCCATCAGGCATTTTAATATTAATATCCCCAAACTCAATTTTTAATGGTTGGAATTTAATATCCATAGATTTTGAAGATGCTGTTGAATTACTATTTCCAATTGTATTTGCTAAAACACCATTTGGTTTCATAGCCATCATAACATCTTTTTCATTTGTTATAGCTTTTACCTTACCATTTTGAATAACACCATCATTAACTTCTTTAGTGGGTTTATTTTTATCTGCAAAGAACTCATTATAAGCACCATAACCACCACCTAAAGCAGCACCAATACCCATTCCCCATGGACCAAACATTGATCCCATTCCAGCACCTTGTAATGCACTTCCACCTACACCTAATCCTTTTCCTAAATCTGAATTGGGGTCATTCATCATTCCTCTACCAGCATCAGCTGCCATTCCAGCAACACCTAATCCCATACCAACACCTAATTTTTTACCAGTACTCCATCCTTTCTTTCCTTTACCACCCTTACCACTAAACATATCAGTTAATCCACCACCTATACCTCCAGATGTATTGTTACCAAATCCATTAGTAGACATCATAAATCCTTTGCCTAAAGCAACACCTTTAGCAACCCATTCAGCAACACCTAGACCTAAAGCAGCAACTAATGATTTAAATGGATTATCCAAAACCCATTTACCAACAGTTCCTACAAAACTACCAATTTTACTTGCAAAATCTTTAACAGTAGTTAAAAAACCACTATTTTTTAATGTTTTATTAAAATTATTAAATGCTGGCATTATTTTTTCATTTAAACTTTTTACAAATGGTAATAATGCGACTTTTAATGTATTAACAGTATTTTTAAAAGCATCATCAAAATTCTGAGCGTTCTTTGCTTGTTCTTCTAATGTGTTTTTTTGTTGCATTGCTGATTTAAGCATTGCTTTATCATTTGCTGTTAATGTATTAATTAATTTTGGTTCAGAACCAACCATAATTTGATATTGTCCTTTTGATTTATCATATTCAGCAGTTGTTGAAATGAATTGTTTTAACTCAGGATCAATTTTACCACTAATATTAGCTTCTATTTTACTAAATTTAGCAGCTTGTTTTGCAGATGTTGCTAATTGTTCAAAATCAAGACCTGTTGCTTCGGCTACTTTTTTAAGTCTATGAAGTTCCATTCCAGATAATTTAAATTCACCAGTTTCTTTTACAAATGTTGCAGCACCTTTAGTTGCATTAACAACACTCTCAAATAACCCATCCATATCTTCCCTTGCTTGATACATTAATTTAAATGGATCAGCAAGTTTTGCCCATTCACCACCCATTACTTGTAATTGAGCTGACATATCAACAGCACCTTCAATATCAAATAATTTATCAGCCATTCCAGCAACTGAACCCATATCCATTTTAAATTTGGTAGATAATTGAGCCATATGTGCTAATCCTTTAATACCATTTTTAAAATTATATTTGTTTGCTAATTTTAAATTGTTTTGTAAATTCTTTAATACTTTAGAAGTATTAAGTCCCATTGAATGTGTACTATTTACAGTGTCTTCTACATAATCTCTTGTATCTTTAATTGAGATATTAAGATTATCCATTTCTGATGCAAATGAAGCAGCACCCTCAACACCCAAATTTGTTCCTTTAGCAAGTTCAGCCATTGCTTTTGATGAAGCTTCTGTGAACTGAACTGATCTTCCAATTTCATTTGAATATTGGGATTGCATTTTTGCTAAATCTCCAATATCAACACCTAATTCATTTGTGGATAAAGCAGCATTTGAAATGTTATCATAGAATGATTTTCCTTGTTCTGAGAATAAACCCATTTCAAGTCTTGCATTTCTAATGGATTTATCCATATCCATTAAACCAAAACCTCTTAATTTACCAAAACCTTGTTTAATTAATGATGGTGTTGATTTTAAGAAAGTTCCAACAGCTTTAAAACTTAAATTCATTTTATCAACTGATTGAACTTGTTTCTTAAATTCATCAGTTTGTTTTCTTAAACCATTTAAATTATCATCAGTTATTGATAATGAGATCTTTTGAGCTTTAATCTTTTTATTGATCTCTTTAACTTGATTTCTAATTTCTTTTTTCTCAACTTTTGTTTTCCCTATTTTTGAATCTAATAATGAAATTAATTCATTTTCTAAATCTGTAATATTTTCCTGTTGTTTTAATTTAACAGATTCAATATGTTGTAAATTCTTTTGTAATTTTAATAATTTTTCAACAGCATTAGTATATTTGGACATAGAAGATTCTAAGTCTTGCTGGACTGAATGAGTTTCTTTTAATGACTTTTTAAAATCATCAAGTGCTTTTTTATCAAAATCTTTTTTTGCCATTAGTAATCGTAATCTTTAACTTTTATTGTTACTGTTTTTCTAAACATTTCTTTAACCCCATGATCATTTAAAAATTCCTTTTCAAGAGTTGCTTTAAATGTATTCCCATCAATATTTTCAGTTAAATATAATTTAAATCTTGGTTTTGTATTTATTAAAATAACATTTTTATCTTTATAATTAAAATGTTTAACTCTTGATTGATATCTTTCATTCTTATTAATTTCAAATGTCTCAAAACCTAATTTTTTATTTATTGGTTCACTAATAAATTCATATAGAACTCTTCTGTCTGATTTAAAATTATCTGAATCATTTCCTAACTTTTCTTTGGTTTTCTTTTCCATATAACCATTTAATAATTTTTCAGCTGGAATAATTCCTTTTGAATCACCTATCTTAATTAAATTAAATAATTTAGGTGTGGATATAAATGCTTTTTTTAATAACGGATCAGATAGAACAAGATTCATAATATCTTTTGCTTCTTGTTTTTCCTTATCACCCTTTGTTCTTTCTTTTTTTAATTTATTATCTTCTACATCTTTGCAAGAATCACCAATACTAAAATCTATAAATGGTAAATAATAAGGTTTTTCTATTTGATTTGTTTTATTAATTAAATAAAGTTTAATTAATTTAACTTGACCATTATTTTTTGTTTTTAATAATTCATCCAACTCATTTTGTCCAGCACTTTCATTAAAACTTAATATAATATTATTTTCTCTTAAAAAATCATATTTATCTCTATTTCCTTTGATATCATTAACAACCATTTCATAAGTTCTTGCATGTTGTGAAGCAACACAAAAAGTTATTTCTGAATTATCAACTAAATTAAAGATTAATGTTTGTTTTTCATTTAATTCATTTTCTATTTTCTTAAAAACTGAATCATTTAATTCTTTAAAATTATTGATTTTTTTATCAAATTTTGGTTCTTTTGTTAATGATTTCTTTTGAATATCTATTTCATCCTTCTTTGTTCCATTCGGATTAAATATTCTAATTGATTTAATATTTTTAATTGAATAGTTATTCCAGTTTAATGGATTTTGATCCATTAAATCAATTTGTTTTTCTTTATGAACTCTTTTTAATTCTAATGTATCATTATTTAAACTATTTAAATCAAAATAATATCTGTAATTTACATTTGTTGATTTAACATCAATATTATCCATTAATATATTTCCACGTTCATTTTCAATAACTTTAAAATTATTTGTTGTATTATCTTTATATGTAATTGAAATAATGTCATTTGGTTTAATAATGTTATTAACAGATAAATCAAATTTGGTCTCATTTAATTGAGATAATAGATTATTATACTGATTTTCTGTTAATTTAAGTTTCATTTTAAAATAAAAGTTTTACATCTTTAGGTTTTACAACTAAAGTTATATTAGCAATTTCATCATTATCATATGATAGACTCCCAAAATCAACACTTATTAATTCACAACCTTTAATATCCCATTCTTCAACAGGTACACCAGTTGGATCTAACATTTGTAATTTATAATCAAAATTTTCTTTAGATTTTAATAATTTCCAAACAGCTTGAGCAGCTGAAGGACCAATAGGATCTAATAAAACCATTTTAATATTATCCCATTTTGATCTTAATTTTATATTAAAACCAAAAATAGATATATATTTTGTTGTGTATGAAGGTCTACAAGTTTCTTTTAAAAACCATGATTGTATTATATTATCACTTGGTTTAATATGTGTAGTACTACCAAGTATATCTTCTTCATTTTCGTCAAATATTAATACCCATCTATGATTTCTTTTTGGTTCATATTGTTTTGGTAATATTGTTGATTTCTTCATTTTTATACTTTTAATTAATTGTTATTTATAAATATCCTTTAAAAGACAATTCCCAAAGGTTTTTAAGTTTTGGGAATTTGACCACTTCTGAATGCATTGATTAAAGATTTTCCACTCATGGTACGAGTTCTTTGACCTTTACCGTTATATGTTACATTATTAGTATTCTCTTGGGCATTTTCTTTCTGTTCTTCTTTAATACCTTTATCTAATGTTAAGAAATACCTTCTTTGATAAGTTGGCATTGCCATTATCTCATTATATCCAAAATCTAAGTTTTTCTTACAGATTATAATTTCATTTAATAATCCGTTATGATAATCATGACTTAGGCCAAAAAAATTTCTTGTTAAGGGGAAGAAAGGTCTTAACCGACCCACCTCTGGGAGTCGAAACTTCTATTTCTAAATCAATACCACTTTCAATTGAATCAATATAATCCAATAGATCATTGCTAATAAATGGTCTTAAATTTGAGGCAAATTGTTTGATTTGATTTGTATCAGTAATCCATTGATTTTCTTCATTTAAAACAGCAACAATATGTTTTTGTAATTTATATAACTTTTCATTATTTAATAATGAACCATTTGCTTTTTCTTCTTCTAATTTAGTATCAATATCATCAGTTTCACCAACTGTTAAAAATTTGAATTTAATTGCTGTATTCATTTGTTTTAAATTATAATCAAAATAACCATTTTGATCAGGTTCAGCACCCAATTTAATTGTTTTTAATTGACTTAGATCAACCATAACTTCAAATGGATTTCCTTCTTCATCTAATACAGCAATTGGATATTCTGTGCCATAAGCTGTACCTCTTAACCATATCATAATAGCGTTTCTATCACCATGATGTAGATCTTCATATCTAAAATCTGTTGTTAATAATTTTCTATTAATTAAAACTTTAATAAAATCACCAGATTCAACTAAATTTGCTGATGTTAAAATACTTTCATCTAAAGTTGTTACATAAGATGTATCTACATAATTTTTTCTATATTTTTGATAGATTTTTCCTTCTGATGGTAAGGGTAGGCGATCATAAGGTGAATTAAAATCAGGGGTACTTAATTTTTCAATTTCAGCTTTCCTTTTTTCATTGTTATTATCATTATTTCCATTAAATAATGGAATATTATTTGTTGGTGGTAAATTAATGGGTGGTTTATTGTTGTTATTTGAGTTATTATCATCAAATACAATGTTATTTACACCATTATAACGCACTTTTTCTTTAGAACTGTCATAATCATCAGCTGTTAAATTTCTACCTTCTGATTTAGCCTTATTTTCAATATCCTTAGCTTTATTAGCTTTTGCTGCTAATACTTTTTGTAACTGTTCCTCAGTTCTTCGTTTCATTTCAGCTTCTGCCTTAAGTTCGGATTCTGATTTTTGATTAATCATAATTTTCTCAGATTCAAGTAGTTGCTTATTCTTTTCTATTGTATCTAATCTAATTTGTTCTTTTTGTTCTGGGGTTAAATTACCAAAAACTTTGGGTTTTACTTCATTCATTTTAATAACGTTTAAATTTTATTTGTTATATAAGATATATTATAATCATAAATAGTTAAAAATAAAGATTTTAGTTTTTTAAAAAAAAATCATCTAACCATCCACTTATGCGTGTTTTTGCATAAGCCGATTCAGAATTACATCTAAATTCATGCCTTGTTTTATATTTCATTGATTCTTCCTTACATCTTTCCTTAGTCCAATAATTTTTTGGTTTTATTTTTAATATCATATGAGAACAAACTTCATCTATGATTTTATTATGTATAGCAAATCTATAAGCTGATCTACACCCCTTTTGGAATTCTAGTCTGCTTGTATATTTCAAAGCTTCTATATGACAACTCTCTTTAGTCCAATTTATTTTAATCATACCCAATCCACCAGCTTTAACCTTATTCAATATAATCCAACCATTTTTCTTATATTCTTCAATCAAATTTATTTCTTTTATTTGTGATTCATTAACTTCTTTTAATTCATCATATATTAATACTGGTATTAATCCTGTGTTTTTTATATACTGAAATACTGTACTTTTATCCATTGTTAAATGTTGTGAATGTCTCAAATCTATATTATAGGTTAAACCAATATACACATGATTATCTGGAAATTCATAAATGTAATTATATCTTTTATAAATTGATCCTTGAATTTTCATGTGAGAACATATTTCATCTAAGTGTTTGTTTCTATGTGCAAAATCATATGCACCACTACTCATTTTAAAAAAATCACTTCTTGTATTATATTTTAATGCTTCTTTATGACATGATTCTTTATCCCATTTACTATGATATTTTCTTTTTTTATACCCCATGATTAGATATGCTAAAGTATTGTGTTATAATAAGATAATATAACCATAAATAGACAAAAGTGAAGTTTTTATAAAATAAATTTGGTGGAATGGAATATTGTTTGTATCTTTGTGATCTAAAACTAGATATTATGGCAACAGTAAAACAATTAAAGAAAATTTTGGCTAATATGCCTGATGATTATGAGGTGGTAATTTACCCTAAATATTCATCTGAGAAAGTTAATGGTTTTAATAAACATTCTTTTAAGAAAGAAAATGTTTGTGAACAAGAACCTTATGCTGTTAGTATTAAGAACAATAAAGAAAAATTAAAAGAATATTTTGGTGGTAAGAAACCTAAAAAATATGAAATTAATAACCATATTGCAATTATATTTTAAGTAAATAATGAAACATAAAGGATTCATAGAAGATACAAATCCAAGAGTCCAATGTTTGATCTGTGGCAAATGGAAAAGACTTTTAAATAAAGATAAACTTCAAATGTTTTTTCCTTGTGTAAATAAAGATTGTAAATATTATAGTGAAGGAAGAATATGTACTGATTGTTGTGATGGAAATAATTGTATAACCAATAAAAATAAAGAATAATATGAAAACAGCAGAAAATTTATTAAGATTACTTGGAATACAAAATTATACCCAAAGACATATTCAAATCATTAATGATTTTTTAGTAAGCGGAGAAGAAGACGTAAAAAAACTATTAGATCAATTAGGTGGATGGGATAATAATGATTTGAAACAAGCAGAACTTTGGATGGGAATTATAAAATTATGATAAAATAAATATGAAAGATATTAAAATATACGAAACAACAGCTGGATTAGGATATAATCAAAAAGCACTTTTAATTAAAATAGGTGAAGCTACTAATTTTAGTTGTTATATGGTTATTGATACAATTGGATTAAGTGATGAACATAATACACCTAACTATGAAATTGGTAATATTATAGCTGATCTTGAAGAATTTTATATTAATGAAATTACTTTTGATTATAAATTAGAAGATTCACCATTATATAATAATTTAACTAAATTTTTATTGGAAAATAAATAATATGAAAACATTAAAAGATATAATTAAAAAACATTCTGATTTCTCATATGGAACAGGAACATTGGATGAAACTAATATACAAGCTATTTGTAATGAATTATTAGAAAATCAAAATGAAATGTGGGTAGAAGCCAATAGATTATATAATCTAAAGGAACATACACAAGATGGAAGGGATTTACAAATGGATAAATTTATTATAATTAAGAAATAATATGGATTTTATAGCTCCTGAAAATAAAAAAAATACTGGTAAAATTTGTAATATAACTGATTTAACACTTATTAATCGTGATTTAGATTCTGATATTCATAAAGGTTTTACAGTAGGTAAAGGAAAAACTTTATATTGGTATATGGTTTGGCATAAGTCTGGAAATGTTTCAGTATATAGACATTCAGATGGTGAGGGTTTAGTAAAAAGATATTTATCTGGAGATCAGGAAATAACAATTCATTTTAAATAAACATGAGATATAAATTATCAAAAGAAGAAGAGTATCTTATTATATGTCTTAAGGAAGGTATGAAAGTTGGTATTTGTAAAATACCAGTGGTAAATATGGATTATTTATACAACTATAAAGCCCACAACGAATATACAGATGAAGGAAGAATAGAATATCGAACTTATGAATCAGGGTTCTCTAATTATAAAGAAATTTCAAAAGAAACAATAAAATCACTTTGTAATAAAAAACTTATTTATAAAGATTGGGATTCTTACCATCATATTTGGTATAAATTAACTGAAAAAGGTGAATATATTAAAATAAGTTTTGATAAATTAGAATTAACTGATGATCTTTATAAAGCAACTAAATTTGGTAAAATAGATAATTATATTTTAAAAGAAAAACCATCTAAGAAACAAAAATTAAATGATTATATTGATATTTTATATAAAATAAAAGATAATGAAAAAGTTGATATTTTATACGAATTAAGTAAAAATAATGAATGGTCAATTAGAGATTTTATAGATTATATCCTTCCTAAACATTATGTAGAATTATTTAATATTAAACCAATAATCGAACCAGAATCTGGTAATGATTGTTTTAAAAGTTGTGATAATACCTTTAAAGAATTAGTTATTTTATTCTGTATAAAAATGTTAGGAATTAAGAATAGTGATGGTAAATTAAAAGAAATATATGAACCTAAGATAGTAAATGAATCAGATAGAATCTATATGCCAGATCCATTTATGTTTAATAATCAAAATTAAATAACCATTTCATATTTCTTATTACCACAGTCATATATTCGATAAATACCCCTTTCCAACATAATCTGATGTTCTGATTTCTCTTTATCAAATCCTTGTTCTATAAGAACTGATTTTCTGTATTTATATCTGTACTCCCTTTTATATTGATTTATATACCAGTAATTAGGACTTGTATTCTTAATAAATGTAAATCCATTCTTTTCATAACCAGATCCATCAAAGTATCTCCTATCAGCATAGGTTATAATGTTTTTAACAGTATTATTATTTATAAAATAACTTAATAATTTAGTAAATCCACCAATAACATTTGTATTAAGTTTATTACAGAATCTAATTAATTCATAATGATCTTCTATTTTATTTAAACCCATTAATTTCCTATTATCATCAAAACTAATAGCACAAACTAATTCTCCATTATAAATAAGGCCTAATCTTATTTTAGAATAAACATAACCTTGGATATGATTCTCATTAATAAATGTTTTATATTCATCCACACTTAATTCTTTAATAAAACATTTTCTTCCATAAACTTTATTAACATTAACATTTAACTTATTTCTGATAATAGATTTAACAATATCTCTTTTGAAAGCCCATTCATCTTCAAAAATGTGAATTAGATTAATATTTTGTTTTTCACATAATTCAGTCTTCTTTAAATGAAAGTTATTATCCTTATAAACTTCAGAATGCCAGAATAAACCATCAAATTCAATTGCTAAGTTATGACTTGGGATAAAGATATCAACCTCATAAGGTTTGATTAATTCTCTATTTCTTTCTTCACATTCTATTTTTAGATCATTTCTGATAAAATCAACAATTTCCTTCTCAAAATAAGATTGCTGTGTTGCTCCTATTGGATTACAAATTGTGCATAATTTAATTTGTGTATTAATTCTATAATTAAACAAGGTATTATAAATTAAATATTCTTGGTTACAATCACAACATTTTAATTTAATATTATTATCTGTTAATTCATAAGATATAAACTGATCTTTAGCTTCGTTTTTAATTCTTTCTATTAATGTTTCCCTTAATGTAATTTTAGATTTATCTTTATTGTTATAATTTTCACTACCATATTTCTCTAATTTGGTTTTTAAATGTTTTTCATAATTATTGTAATTTTCATCCCCATATTTTTCCTTCTTGGTTTTTTTAACTTTAACAATCCAAGATTCATGTTGACTAAAATACTTAAAACCAAACTTTTTCATATTTGTCTCTTCAACTCTTTGTTGCATTAATTCTTTGTTTGAATTAGCACAAGATAAAGAACAAAAATCATTATAATTATTTTTTTTGAATGTTGGAATACTAAAACAATTTAAACATTCTGGTTGATTTGGTTTTTCATTAATAAAATGCCATACTTGTTGCTGAAATGGTAAATTAGTTAATTGATGCTTAATTGAAAATTCATTTATTGTGTTATAAATTTCGGGATGAAATTTCGATAACCAATCTTTTTTATATTTTTTACCTGATTTATTATCGGTTTTAAAAAATTCTTTGTAATTGTTAATATTCATAGTACAAATATACTGATAAATATTTAGGTTGTCAAGGATATACAAACAAAAATCCCATTATTATTGAAAATAATGGGATTGATAATCAGTATGTTATAAATCTTATTCTAAAAAAGCAATTCGCAAAAGTCTGGGCGAATTGTCATAGTAATGTCAGCTAATCCATCGTCATCCATAGCCAAGTCACCAAAACTCACGTTTGTCAACATGGCTCCATCCATGATCCATTTCTCGATCACAACTCCCGTAGGATCAAGCATTTCAATTTCAATCAACTTTTTATAACCAGCAGCATAACCTTGTCTACCAGTAATTGATTCTGAATGCAAACGAACCCATTCCATAACTGCTTGAGCAGCTGAAGGACCGATAGGATCTCTTAAAGTTACATCAATAGCACTCCATGTAAATCTACCAATAACCCAGTTAGAAGTATTTAAAAATGGGATTTCAACCTCATTTTGTTCAATTGTTGGTCTTGCACCAGATGCTAACCACCATTCTTGAATCCCTAAATCAGAGGGAAATCTGAAAAGCCATCTGTTTTTACGTTTCGGTTCGTAAGGTGTGGGCATTTTAATTCTTAAATCAGCCATTTTCTATTGTTTTTTTAAATATTTATTAGTATATTTGTACTAATTATTAGTTGTTATTTTATTATAAATATCATGGAACAGAAAAAAAATAAAAAAGAAATTATAGATACAAAATCTTTTATTAAGAAAGCCAAATCTAAACATAAGAATAGATATGATTATTCTATAAGTGATTATATAAACAGTGAGATTAAGGTTAAAATTAGGTGTAAAAAACATGGTATTTTTGAACAAAGAGCTATTAATCATGCTAAGGGTGAAGGATGTCCTAAATGTAAAGGATTTACAATAGCAGAAAAAAGAACATTAACAACAGAACAATTTATAGAAAAGGCAAAGAAAGTTCATGGGGATAAATATGGTTATTCGTTAAGTAATTATCTAAAAGCTAACCTTAAAGTTAAGATTATTTGCAAAGATCATGGAATTTTTGAACAAATTCCTAGTGGGCATTTACGTGGTAAAGGTTGTAATCAATGTGGCAATATTAAAGGATCACAAAAGATTACATTGTCAAAAGAAGAATTCATAAATAAAGCACAACAAACACATAATAACAAATATAAATACACTAATACAGATTATATTAACTCTCATACAAAAGTTAAAATAATATGTCCTACACATGGTGAATTTGAACAGTTACCATATGATCATATAAAAGAACATGGTTGCATGAGATGTACATCTTCAGTATCAAAACCAGAAAAAGAGATTTGTGAATTTTTAGAATCACTTAATATAAATCTTAAAACTTCAATAGGAACAGTTATTAAACCACAACAATTAGACATTTATTTACCTGATCATAATCTTGCAATTGAATATAATGGTTTATATTATCATAATGAATTAAGAATACCAACCAATTATCATTTGAATAAAACATTAAAATGTAATGAAAAAGGAATTAGATTAATTCATATTTTTGAAGATGAATGGCTATATAAACAAGAGATTGTTAAAAGTAGGTTAAAAAATATTTTAGGTTTAACTGAAAATAAAATATTTGCTAGAAAATGTGTTATTAAAGAAGTTAATTCTAAGGAATCAAAATTATTTTTAGATAGTAATCATTTACAAGGGTTTACTAACTCAAGTGTTAAATTAGGATTATATTATAATATGGTAGCACATCTTTATCTTTAGGTATAGGTGATTATACAATTTCTTGTAAAAATCAATTCTTTAAGTTTTATAAGAATTCTGATCATAAATTCAGACATTCAGCTACACTAGATGAAAAAATTAAAACAATTCCATTCTTAATTGAACAAGCTTTGGAAGAAAGTATGAAACAATTTATTGTCTATAATAAACTTGCTTCAACACAAATAACTAAACAATTAGCTGATAAAATGGTTAACTATTTATTAGGTTATGATAAAAGTACTGTTGATTTAAGCACAAGATCAAGTAATTTATTGGATAAATTATATGGTTGTATTGATAATGAATTGGTTGATAAAGGATTAAATTTATTTGGACTACATTCGGGAATCACCAACTATACAACACATGTTAAAAGTTCACCAAAACGTGAAAATGGTTTAACAGAAAGTTTAATGGTTGGATCAAGCTATAAAATGAATATGAAAAGTTTTGAATTTGTTAACCAACAATTAGAATTAGTATAATATGAGAAAATTAAGTTTTGTAATTGGATCTTTATTTATTGGATTCCTTAGTGCCCTTGCTATGATACCATTAATTATACTTTGGTTATTAGGAGCTAATGATCCAGTAGGTAACTGGATTGAATTTTGTGATAATTTATTTAAAGATTCAAAATGGTAATAAATAAAGAATCAATATATCTTTTACAAAAAATAGATTGTAATTGTAATGATTGTATTTTTATGGTTAGGGATTTTGCAAAAAGAGAATCTTTTAATCATTTACATGAAGGACAATTAAATGCAAGTCATAGATTAAATTATGGTAACTGTACTAATTCTGATATTAATAAACCAGTCTCCTTTATACCAAACTGGTGTCAAATAGAAACACAAAAATGTTTTAAACATAGAAAAGATAAATAATGAGTAAATACATTTTAAATAAAGATGTTAAAATAGTTAGGTTTAAAAAATGTGATATGGGTTCAATGAAAGATATGGCTCATACATATTTTGATCAATTATGGATATATAATTATTTTAAAAGAGATGAAGCCTATAAATGGTTAAGCGAATATTTGGGTGTGGAAGAACCTAAAGCTCATATGAGTGTTATGAATTATAAAACTTGTAAAAAGGTTGTGGAAGGTTCAATAATGCTTTTAAACGACTTTAGAAGATTAGATTTAGACTTTGGTTCTGAAATTAAACATCCTTATTATGAATTAGTTACAAATTAAATTTGGTTATTAATAAAATAGTTATTATCTTTGTATTCTAAAACTTAAACATTATGGCATCAATTGATAAAACATATGTAAGTAAAGAAGAATATATCCAAGCAAGACAGTTTTGGATTGACACTTATGACAAACAAATTAAAGAATTAGGTGGAACACAATATCTATATTCATTTGGAAATAATACATATCCTGATAGTCCAACACCAGAATTTTTAAAAGAAAATACAAAAGATATTGATACTTTTGTAGATGATTCTGTATTATGGAACACTGGTTCAGTATTTGATATGTGGCTTGCTAAAAATTGTAATTTAGATTTTATCCAATCAACACTTAAATACCAATATGGAGAAGATTGGATTGGTTTTAAATTTAAAGAACAATTAGATTTTACTGACAAACCAATTTTAGTGTCAATTCATAGTAAAAATAATGATATTTCACTTGATTTTTTCAGAACTAAGGGTGATGATTTAAAAGAAAATGAAGTATATTTCCATGATAAAATTATTTTTTATGGAAGTACTTTTATTTTAGAGGTTATTCATAATGCTTTTAGAACACTTAGTGGTTATGTAAAAGAATTAGAAGTTGTATTTGATTATTATGGTGTTGAAATTGTTTGTAAAGATGGTAAATTTTATCATTATAAAGATGATAATGTTGAAATTAATTTAGGTTATATTCGTAAAGAAGAATTTATTTTACCAGAAATTAAACATTCTTATTCTTTAGAAGAAGCTAAAAATTATAAAGATGATGAAATTTTTATTTCAAGACATAATCAAGCTTATAATATTGATATGTATAAAGATTTTTCAAGAGATAAAATTAAAAGATATTTAAGAGATTTACCAGAATATATTTATGAAATTATTACAGAATAAAATTATGAGAAAATATAAAATGTCTTTTGATGGAACTGAAGTTGATTTGGATGATCCAGAATTATATAAGAATTATCCAAATACAGATAAAGAATTGGATAATTTAATGTTTTGTGAAATTGGTAAAACATTGGTTTATATGGATTATTTTGAATCTAGAAAACATTTATTCCCTAAAAGAAAAAAGAAAGATAAATTTGCTAAATTATCAGATTGGTATCCAGATTTAGAAGGTACAGAAAAAGGAAATAGAATAGTAGAAATTGGTAATTCAGGTTATAATCAAAGACAAAGAGTTTATAAATTAATTCAAAACTTTGCTGATAACAGAAAAGATAATTACAATAATTTAATGTGGTATAAAGAACAGATTTTTTTATTGCAAGATGAAACTGAAAATATGTGTTAATAATTAATAAATAAAAATATGACAAAAGAACAATTAATACCAAACAAAGAATATTATATTACATTAAATAGTATTTCTTATTTAAATGATAGACCAATTGAATGGGGTACAAAGGTTAAATTTTTAAAAGAAGATTTTGGTTTTTGGTTTGAGCTACAATCTGGAGAAAAAGCAATGGTTGCTGATGAAATATGGTTTAAAGAAATAACATCAGAAGCTGGGGAATTATTTAATAAAATTAATGCTATAAGTGAAAATATTGGAAAATTAGTTAGAGAAAAGTCTGATTATTTTAAACAATTAGATAAGTTATGAAATCAAAAAAACAAAAAGTTTTCACAGCAAAACAAGTAAGGAAAAAATTATTAGAATTAAATCCACAGATTAAAGAAAATTCTAAATATACAAATCCGTTTTTATATGAAAACATAAGAGAATGGTATAATGACTTGGGTAAACTTTTATAATGTGCGTTAAATGATTAAAACAAAAACAATTGGTGGATCACCAGCATATAGAATAAAGTTAGAAACAATTTTTACATTAGGCAATTTTGCTATTGCTTTAGGAGAAAAACAATTTAATTATAAAAATATTAATTTTAAAACATTAACAAAGAAAAAAGCTTTAAAGATACTATATAATAGATTAGAGAATTTTGGTAGGCATGGAGAATATAATGCTGATGAACATATTGGTTGTGACAATATGGATGAATATAATAAATATTATAACGAAGCAAAACAATGGGTAATTAAAAATTATCCTTATTTAAATGATAAATAATATGATTAGAGGTATTAATATTAAAGATAAAATATGGGATTCTTATGAATTCTATTCTTTATCAGAAAGTAAGCAAAAAAAGTTATTAGGGGCTAAAATAGCTGTTGATTATTTTGGTTATGGAACTGCTTTCCTAATTAAAGATAGAGTTATGGTTAAAGTTTATATTAAATGTAAAACCAGAAAACATAAAAGAGCCATTTATTTAACTGATGCGTTTACAACTGGTGATCTTGGAAATGTTTATGATAGTAGAGGTATTTATCAAGGTAATATAGGTAATGATTGTTTTAAAGTATTTTGTGAGTGTAAATAATTATGAAAAAATTAAAAGATTTATCAAAAGAACAAGTTATTGAAATTGTAAAATTAGTTTATCCATTTGAAGATTGGATTAAATCTGAAATTGAGGTTGTGTATCAACCGTATGATGTAAGTTGGTATGAAGATGCTGCTGAATATTGGTTTGCAAAATTTGATGGCTATACTTTTGGTGATAAAATTGATACATACAGATTATGGATTCATCCAAATTTAAATGTAGAATTTGATGTATTTAGAGATAAATTAGAAAATTTTACTGAAAAGGATAAGACTGAAATCACATCAAAAAATAATAAACCATTTGTTTTACTAGGACATTTTCCAATAAGAAATCAACATAAAATTCAAAAGAAATTTATTGAATGGGAAATTGAACCAGAATATGAAAAAGTTAATAGAGTAATGAAATAATATGTGGATAGAAAAAAAAGACCAAAAGAAAATGAAACGGTAAAAATTACGTTTGCTGATTTTACAAATTTAGGAACTAAGATAGGTATTTGTTTAGGTTATATTAATAATCGTGTAAAAATACAATTTGGCGATTGTATTAGAAATTTAGATACTCATACGACAATTTATGTTTATGAATCTTAATCCCACACAGGACAAGCACTAGGATTTCCACCTTTCTGATTCTTAGTTAATTTAAAGATCTTACAGTTATTAAATTTCTTTCTGAATTTAGCAAAAGTACCAATTTTACCTTTCTTACCACTTGTTTCAATTATTTTAACAAGTTCATATTCTTTCTGAGAAATAACTTGTGGGGCAACAGGAACTTCAGGAATTGTCTCTTCAAATAATACAGTCATACTAACTTTAACATATCTGTATTTACTTGTTTGTTTTCTTGCATTTAAACGTTGTTCTTTACTCATAGAAGTAGAATATAAGTTTTCACCTTGATCAAATAAAACATTAGTTATAATATCATTATTATTAATTCCTTGTTGTACCAATAAATCTTTAATACTATTTGTTCTTAATTCAGATAATTTCTTATTACCCATTTTAATAGGTTCTGTATCTGTTGATGATTCAATATTAACATTTAATATCTTACCATTTTGTTCTTTAATACTGTTTAAAGTGGTTATAAGAGTGTCTATTGATTCTTTTGATAATTGATATCCAGCTGTTATAAAAAAGTTATCAGATCCAAATGAAATATCTAAAGTATCAGATACTTCAACAACATGTTGCATTTCTTGTTTAGCATCTTGTTTTTTAGTTTTGATATCTTTAATTGCATAACCTTGTTTTAATTTACTTTGCAGTTCTTTTTCACTTTCAGCAGTTTTAATTGATAATTTATAATTTAAATTCTTATTTTTAGCAATTGCATTAAATTTAGCTTCTATTTTTTGAGCATTATCTTCTATTCTATCTAAAGCATTTTTTAGCCCAGCATTTTCTAAACTCTCAGCAACATCTTCTATTTTATCAGATTCTAAAGTTCTTTTAATTTGATTTAAAATACTATCATTATTTATTGCTTCTTGCCCAATTAATTTATTTTGACCACTTAAATTAAGTCCTAATAACATTGCAGTTCCTAAAACAACCCCTTTCCAATCCTCATTTAACTGTTTTTTATTATTAAAATTTTCATTAAAATAATTAGAATTATTATTTATTTCAAATGGTATGTTATCTATATTAGATAATTTATAAGCCATATATCTATGGAAACCATTTTTAAGTTTATTATTTTTATCTAAAATTAATGGGGGTAATGATTTTTTATTTTTTAACAGATTAATCATAGATTCTACTCTAATCTTGTCTAAAGGCATTTTTCCTTCTTTTGACAGTTTTAAAATTTCAGGAACATTATTTGTATCTACTAAAACTGGTTCTTTTTCAAGAATAATTCGATCAATATTAATTGTATTATATTTAGATTCATTTAATTGCTTTTTATTTTCATAATTAACAATTAAATTATATTGATTCTCATTTATGATCAGTTTCTTACCCATTATTATATAAATATAAACAAAAAATCCTAATTTTTATATTAGGATTTTTAATTATTTTAGTAAAATTTATTTATTAAATATTATCAAATGAAGCACCATTTGGTGTTAAGATGAACTCTAAATCAATAAACTCTAATGAATTTACAGCTTTAATAAATATTTTAGCACTTAATGTATTTCTATCAGTTTCTTCACCTCTAGGTGTTACAGTAACTCTAAAGTCACTTAAACCTCTTGAAGTTCTGATATTATCCAATATTGGATTAACTAGTGATAAGAATTGATTTCTAACTTGATCATCATTTTGATCAAATAACAATCTTAATGAAACAGCAGATATTAATTTTCTGGTTTGTAATAATAAACGTCTTACATTTAATCTGTTTAAGTCAGAATCTTTAATCTGCATGTTTTTATTACCCCAAATAAATATACCTTCAGGTAAAGTCTCAACAGCATTAACCCTTGCTGGATATAAATTATCAGAATCAGATTGTTTAAGTTTAACCCTTGCTTTGATAGCATCAACACTACCACGTTGCATACCAGCAGTAGCATACCATGGGAATGCAACATTATCAGTTAACGCTAAGTTCCTAACAACATCTCTTGTTGGTGGCACATAAATATTAACATTATTTTCAGCATCTAGGATCTGAATCCAAGGCCAGTATGTTGCAGTGTAATTACTATCAAATTGTCCATCTAATGTATCAGCAACAGTTTCTGAAGTAATTGCATCACCAGATGAATCAGTATCTGGAGTTGTTACAATATAAATCGAATCAGCTCTATCCTCTTCAATCATTTCAATAGCTTCTTCAACTAGGTTTGTATTATCAAAGTCATCAATCCCAGGTGTTGCAAAAACATTTATTGCATTTTCCTTTGGATTATTAAATGTTCTAATACCTTCTAAATATGCATAATAATCAGCTGTTGTACCATTATCACCATTATTTAAAGCCCTAGTTTCAATACTACCAGTACTTAAACCAGCAGTACTCTTAGTACCACCTAAAGTGTAGGTATCAGTGTTTGTTCTACGAGTTCTATAAACATCCCACCCATCAAATCCACCAAAAGGTGCAAATGTAAATTTACGAGCATATACTTTTTCATACGCTGTACCATCTAATTCAGAATCATTTCTAAATTCACAACAGCCAGTATCAAATAAAAATACTGGACTATATGTACCACCAGTTGAATTAACAACAATTTCTACACCATCAATTGTTGCACCTGTTGCATCAATATCTAAGTGGAAACCTTTTGTTAGACCTGTCCACATATCTAATGTAGAACTATCTGGAATACCTTTATAATTAAAGAAATCTGTGTCAATACCAATAGTATCAGATAAACCTAAATAATATTTACGTTTATTTTCTAAAGCACCATAACTTGTTTTATAATCAATTGTTGGTGTTGCTATATTTGTGTTTGAGTTAGCTGAGTAATCTCTAACTGGATATCCTACGAAACCTGCTGGAAATGCATCAGATGTATCATTAGTATCATCCACTTCAACTAATACATAAGAAGATTTAGAAACATATTCTCCAGCTAAATCACCAATTTTTCTTAAAATATAACCATTAGCTGTTGGATCCATAGTACAATTAATAAATTGTTCTAAAATAACTGGTCTAGCATCGGTATCTGAATAAGATCTTATAATAACATCAAATAAAGCATCATCAGGTCTAATATTTTGTATTGAAATTTTAAACTGGCTATTAGCTGCATTACCATCAGAAATTGTCCAGAATCTGAACAATCTTAATAAATTAGAACCCCTTAATTCAGATACAACATAAGGAGTAACTGCTGGTTGGTATTCTTGTTTATAATCATCAAATGCTAAAGCATAATTTACTAATGTTGTGTAAATACCATAAACTTTTTCATCAGTAATATAATTATCAAGCATTGTATCAAATAATTCTTCAACATAAATTGCTGCTGTAGAATCTTGAGCACCAATGCCTAATACTCTTGTAATATAATTTTTACTAGTGTCATCTAATGATAATGTATATTGAACATTACCTTGAGTTGTTGAATTAGCTGTTAATGAGAATTCACCAATTGGACTTAATGTAGCAGCAGATACAGATGTATCAAAACCTACTAATGTATTACCAGTAATTTGGAAATTTAATACCTCAGCAGCACTATAAGTTGCTCTTGATCTTAGTAATGCAACAATTTTATTTTCAACATCTGAATATGAAGCACCAGAATAATAAGTTGTTACACCAGAAGTTGTACCAGTTTTATTTGTACCTGTTGTACCAGTTGCAGTAACATAAGTTGTAAATGAAAGACCTGTAAAGGTGCTTGAATTACTTGGTTTTCTCCAAACAACACCAATTGTTGATGTTGCACCAGTATCAGCTGTTGATAAAAATGCTAATTGAGTAGATAATCTACCATCGTTAATCATTTGTTGTAATAGTCCATCATTAGAAACATAGGTCATAGTACCAGCAGTTGTAGCTGTGTAGGTTAAAAGAGTACCAGTATATGTTGTAGAAATAGTAGAACCGCTATTAGAAGTGTCTAAAGCAGCACTTAATTTAATACCCCATGCTCTACCAGCATCATAGCCAGAAAACCCTAATATTCTTGATACATATAATTGATTAGATTGTGATAAATATGATTTTGCAATATATGATAACTCATATTTTGGAGCACCATTATCACTTATTTTTGTAGCATTTAAACCACCAAAAAATGATGTAAATTCATCATAATTTGATACAAAAATTGGTTGAAATGCAGGTCCTATTGTAGTTTCACCAACTAACCCTAATGTAGTTACACCTATTTGTCTTGTTACAAATGTTATGTCTTTTTCTGATGTGTAAATCCCAGGAGACACAAATACCTTATCTGCCATTTATTTATTTATTTAAATTTTTTATTATATTTAGTAGTTTATCTTACTAATAAATATGCAATTAAACTCAAAAGATTTTGATATTTAATTAACTAAAAAATTTAAATTATTAAGTTTTAGGTTCTATTATTAACCAACCTATTGTTGATGTATCTAAAATATTTGTACTTGAAATTGTAAAAGAAACCCCAACAACCCTTGCTGAAATATATGGTGTACCTAAATTTGCAAGTACACCGACACTTTCAATATTTGGTATTATTCTTGATGATGTTGTAACTAAAGTATTATTTACAGTAGCTGTTCCAGCTGTTAGAGTAACAATGCCAATTGATTTATTAGTACCAGAAATTATACTAATTTGATCCAATTTAGTTATACCAGTTAAATTAACTTGTTCTATACCTAGCGATTGATTTCCGTTAGCAATTTTACCAGCTGAATTTATAACCATTCTTGTTAAATAACCACCAGTTTTTAAATTAATTGTACCAGAAACATTTGAAGCAATTAGATTTAAACCACCAGTATTTGCACCATCAATAGATGAGGAATTAGCACCACCACCATAACCAACACCGCTATTTTCTTGTACTATATTTAAATAATTAGTTGCAGCTGTACCAGCTCTTACTTGAAAAAAACTAAATGAGTTAGCACCAGTATCCCTATTTTCAAATAACATACCAACATTACCAGCAACAGAATCAGAGACTGTTAATTTTCTTAATGCTGACGGATTAGAACCAACTAATAAATTAGTTGCAGCACTTATTGTTGTTGCACTTAAAATATTTGTATAAGCAGTTTGTATAAATTCAGTTATGGTTGTAATACTTGTTGCAGATAATGTATTTGTTTTAGTTAAGCCATTAACATCTAAATCAGATGTTGGGGACAATTTGTTTATACCAATTCTTTTATTCTTAGTATCAATATTAAATACTATTGTATTACCACTTGAATTATAAATTGTAAATCCAGTAACAGAATTACTTCTTGAATGTATTGAACCATTACCTTCTATGAAGAATTTAGTTCCACCACTTTGTGCATAAGCAACATTGGTTGAATTTGTTAATGCTGTTGTTACTAATGTTAATCCAGTATTACTATCAACCATATCAATAGTGTAATAATTACCAGCAATATTGATAAGATCGCCATCACTAAAACTATTTAAAAAATACGTATTAGTACCAGTTACTGCTGATGAACCTATTGTTGCTGTGATAGTTCCAAAACCAACAGTTGGTTGACCAACTTGAAAACTTTTTGTTATAAATCCACTTGATGGTGTTCCAGATAAACCAACACCTAATAATGATCTATGAAAATGAGCTGTAACAAATGAACCAAAACCTAATACTAATGCACTGGTTCCATAACCAGCTGATCCTTGTTCTAAAGCTTGATTACCATTAAGAACAAATCCACCAATTGAAGGTGATATACTATGACCAGCATATACAGTTGTTCTACCAGTAATAGATGTGCCACTTATTAAATTGCTTTGTAGTGTTGAAGCGGTTAAAGTACTAGTACTAACTGTATTTGAAATTAAACTACCATTAATAGTTAAGCCAGATAAATTATTTACTAATACTGATAATGTACCACCTGTATTATTGATTAATGTTAGGATGTTTGAATTTAAAGTTAAGCCAGTCGTAAATGTATCAACAGATGTTGTACCAGTACTTAATCCTAATTCAGTTGCAGAACTAAATGTTATAATTCCATTAGCATCTGATACGGCTATCTTATTTGAACCATAAGTATTTCCTAAATCATTATATCTTAATTTACCATTTGAAATATGAACTAATTCTTGTGGATTAGTATTTCCAAATGAAATTTTTCCACCATTAAAAAATGAATCACCACTTGAATTTATATTTATTTGTGTTGAAGTACCTGCTGAATTTTGCAAATAAAAATATGGATCATTGTTTGAATTTGTATTAAAATAAACACCACCATTACCCATAAATGGTAATATTGATACTATATCCTGATTAACAGAATCTGCCTTAATTTTTAATTTACCAGCACCAGCACTAACACCAATACCAATAGTAGTTGAGTATGGATTTAATTCCATAGTATTATTTGCTATAGTTATAGTACCACCACTACCATTATCTTGGATTCTAAAATGTAGTTTACTAAGATCGGTATTATAAATATCAATAATTGTTGATTGTGAAAAACTTCGTTGTTTAAATCCTAAATTACTATTAGTAAGATTACCACCATTTATTTGTATTTCCCCATTTTCTAATACTTTAAACCATTCCGTATTTCCTGTTTTTATAGTTAAGCTATTAGTTGTTATTGTATTAGCTGATAATGTATCAGTATATGCTGTTTTAGAGATTGTTGTTAATCCAGTAACAGTTGTTGCTGATAATTCATTAAAAACACCTTTACCATCAGCTCTTATATATGATGTTATTGTATTACCAGAATTAATAAATTCTATTAAATTACTAATATTATCTAAACTAGAACCATTTTTTATACTAATAGCATTTAATGATGAATTTGTTATAATTTCTGATTCTATTGAATTATTATATGCTTGTTGTAATGTTGTTGTTGGAACACCAGCTGCTGAACCAACAGCCTCACCAAATTTAGATACATTTAAGAATTTAGCTATTGATGTGTTATTTAAAATAGTACAATTTTTTTGTATTGATAAAATATTAAGCAAAATTGCATCAGAAGCTAAATTTTCATATTCTATAAAATTTTCTGATTGTATTCCAGCAATTGCTTCAGCTAAATTTGAATAAATTTGTTGACCATATTGGATTGATACATTTCCATTGGACTGTAAATAAATTCTTTGATTACTTGCTGTTGTTGTTCCAGTTATTGTTGTAATTGTGCCGTTTAAATCATAATTTAATGGATCAATATTTACTGAACTTATTACTGTTCCACCAGTTTGTGTAAAATATGAAAAAGATTGTGATGTTACTGCTGTAAATGTTTTAACATGTGGATCTTTAGGATTTGTTTGAAAATTAATACCCTGCCCGAATAAACTACCAGCTGATTTGTTAATATTTAAATTAGATCCATTAACAGATACAGAAATACCTATATTAATATATTTAAAACTATTAATTAAATCCCTAAATTGTGAAATTGGCGAAGTAAATAAATCTACTTGAGCATTAACAGTTGAAATGCCTGTTAAAGATGGATGATCTAATTGACCTATCATTACAGAATCTCTTCTTTGTGAATTAGTTTCTTCAGATGGAAATTGTAATACTGTTCCAGTATTACTAATTGAGATATGTGTTAATGTACTTGAAGTAAGGTATGTTGTTGTTATACCAGTTTGAGCACTCCAAGAAATATCGTAAACGATAGGATTATTTATATTTGTCCAATCATCAATAATTACAGCTCTACCAGCACTAACATCAAATTTAGTAACATCTGAATTAATTGATATAGAGCCACCAGAAATTAAACCAGAAGATAATGATTTTAACATTAACTCATTTCCTGTTAATCCACTTTTTGTTAATAAAATATTTAATAAATTTGTATTACCAGAAAATAATGTTGTTCCTGTTATTGAAGATGCTGATAATGTATTAGTAACAGTATTACCAGTTACAATTGTATTACCCCAAACGTGTAATTTTTCATTAGCTATTGTATTACCAATTGCTATATTACCACTATTAAAATATGATGAACCACTAGAATTAATTAAAACTTGAGTTGAAGTTCCAGCACTATTTTGTAAATAAAAATATGGCTGGTTACTAGAATCTGAATTACCACCAATAAATCCATTACCTAAATATGGTGTTAAAGCTAATATATCTTGGTTAATTACATCACCTTTAATTTTTAATTTTGCTCCATCAGGAGAAATACCAATTCCTATATGATTATTATAAGAATTTAATTCCATAGTATTATTTGCTAAAGTAACTGTACCACCTGAGCCATTGTCTGTAATTCTAAAATGAAGTTTACTTAAATCAGTATTATATATATCAATAATATTTGAAAATGAAAAATTTCTTTGGCGTATTCCTAATGTAGAATCTGTACTACTATCACCATTAATTTGAATTTCTCCATCATTAGTAACCTTAAATGATGGGGTTGAACCTGTATTAAAAATTGTTAAAGTATAACCAGTTATTGTCGTAGCTGATAATGTATTAGTAACAGTATTACCAGTTACATTTAATCCAGATAATAACCTTAAATTATCAAAAATAGTAATGGGTGAACAACCATGAATATTTGTAACATATAAATCTGCAATACAATTTCCACTACCACCAGAAAAACTTGTACTATTAATACCAGTTAAATTAGAACCGTTACCATAAAAAGTTGTTGCTGATATTGTAGAAGCACTTAAAGAACCAGTAAATGATATAATATTAGTTCCTAAATTTATTGCTGTATTACCACTACAACTAGAAATAAAATTACTAAAAAATGCAGTACATGCTGATAATGTTGTATTACCAGATACTTGTGGTTCAATTATGAACGTTTTATTTATTGATGATGATTCACCACATCCACTCATATCTTATTCTATTAAAAATCCTAATAATTGGAATTTACCCACAGAGGTATAGTCCTTACTTATACTAATATAAATAGTATCACCAGCTGAAACAATCAACGGTGTACTCAATAATAAACCATTAAATTGTAAACTACCATTCACAGATATTTGTATATTTGTGACATTTTCTATATTTGCAATTTCTGTAAATCTAATAGAAAATTCTGAACTAAAACTAAAATTTTGATTTGCTCTTGATTGAAATATTACGCCATAATTAACAGATTTAGTTGTTCTGTTCACAGCTAATTTAAATTTTGGTTGTTGTAATTCTTCTTCAGCTTCTAAAACTAAACAAGTTCTGTCTATTGCTGGTGTTACAATAAAATCTTTTTCATCTAAAATATAACCAGCTAATTTCATTTCATACATTATAATATAAAATCTTCTATTTTCAAAATCATCAATTGTGCTTTCATCACCAGTATTTTCCAAAGTTATAGGCATTGGATGTTGATTTGGATATATATAATGTTGTTTAGATTTAAAAGCTTTATAAATTGTTTCATGGGTTAGATTTGTTGATTTCATCTTATTTGTGAATAATCTAACCTCATAAGTTATATCAACTGATGTTGGTTGTGGTATTTGATAAAGGTCAATACCTCTTCTTCCACCACCATAATTTGTTGGTACTCTATAACTTGTATAAACTCTTTTTCCAGCAACATTCCATAGTCCAGCTTGATTTGTACCTTCTTGTACATCTGGTCTTCTTACAATGGTTATAAAAGGCATTTTTATATCTTTATATTTATCTGTAAATTTCCATGTTCTTGTAAATTCTGACCATCTTTGAATTGTTAAGAAAATAACTGGTATTCTCTCACCTTCTATTGTTATTGGAATTCCATTTTCAATATAATCAATAAAAGAAGCATCCATATCTTCAATTAATACTCCTTTCGGGAGGAATCCTTGCCCTTCAAAGATATTATCCAATAACTCCTCTCTTCTCTCAATACCTTCCTTTTTAGGAACTATATTTAATTTTTTCTTAAATTTTTGCATTGTTTAAAATATTATAAAGATCTAAACTCATTCTCATCTGTAATTGCACATTCAATTGTTCTATAAACCCCTTTATAACCCATAATTGTATGTTTATTATCATAAAATTTAGAATTGTTGTTAACAACATTAAAAAATCTTAATTCTGATTCACTTATTGAATATCCAATATAGTCACCATTATCAATATCAATTTTAAGATCAGTTAATTGTTGTTGCATAATTGAAAAATTAAATTTACCATCTTGTAAATATCTTAAAGATCCACTACCACTATTATAAGCTTTGTTTTCAGCTTCTTCAGCAATTGGTAAAACTTTTAATTCAACGGGTGGATAAAATCTAATATTATCTTTATCAGCCTCACCATAAACATTATCAAATGATGTCATTTCTCTATTAACTCTATATAAAATAACAGTAAAATTATTATCTGATTCAATATATTCTTTAGCAAATTCTTGTTCCAAACTAAAATCTTCTTGAGAAAACCACTTGGTTAAACGTGTGATAGGAATTTGTTTTGGTTTATTATTAGCCATTTGATTAGTTAAGTTCTTTACATATAAATATTGAATTTATACCAAATAAATGAATGTATTTATTATTATTTTTAATTGATTATATTTAGATATAACAAATTAGTAATTAACAACATACATTGATTACATTAGATGACTTAAATTGCAACAATGCATTACCATTACTTGAAAAGTATAGTGGTAAAAACCCTTATATTAAAAAACTTAAAAATGAGTTTTTAAGAAATAAAAAAATTAAATTAACAGATAATCAATCTAAATATATTATAGATAACTATGATAAAGAACCTTTATTACTTAACAGAGTTGTTGCAATTACTTCATTTTTAGGACAAGAATTACAAAAAAAATATAGTTTAACATTTGTTCCTGAGAAAATATTAATTGAATTTTTATTAGCCGATACTGAAAAAACGTTTCACATTTATGGTAAATTAAAGAAAAATCAATTAGAATCTGGATTGTATTTTATACCCAAAACTCAAGTTATTGATGATCTGTATTTCGAACCAATTAGTAATATTGAGGTTGATTTTGAGAAATATGATAAAATATTATTAGAGAAAAGAGGGTTTAAAACATTACCCCACCAACATGAGGCTGTTAAATTTTTATTAGCAAGAAATGGTGCTATTTTAGCTGATGATATGGGATGTGGAAAAACTTTAAGTACTATTATTGCAGCACTTGAAAGTGGTGCTAAAAAAATATTAGTGGTTGGTTTATTAGCGAATAATATAAATTGGGAGAGAGAACTTAATATATTCATTAATGATACAACAATTATTGAAGGTAGGAAATGGAAAAATGCTCAAATAACAATTATTAATTATGATATATTAAAGAATTTTCATACAATTGGTGATGGTAAAAATGAAGATGGTTATGTTGTGGAATTTAATAGAGAGCTAGTCAACTCAAATTTTGATTTGGTTATTATTGATGAAGCACATAATTTAGCTGATGCAAAAAGTATAAGAGGATCAATTATGGTTGATTTATGTGTTAAACATAAAATTAAGACTGTTTGGTTATTAACAGGAACGCCATTAACAAATTACCCAAAAAATCTATATAATTTATTAAAATTAATTAAAGCACCAATAGCTGATAATTGGAAGTTTTACATGACAAGATATTGTGAGGCTAGAAAGTTCTTTAAAACACTTAAAAATGGTAGAAAAAAACAAATCTGGTTAACAAATGGTGCTTCAAATTTAGATGAACTTAAATTAAAAACTAAAAATTATATTTTAAGACGATTAAAAACTGATGTTACTGATATGCCTGAGAAAACAATTACAAATGTGTTTCATAAATTATCAGATAAAGGGATTAAGGAATATACTGGTTTGTGGGAAGATTATTTAAAGGAAAGAAAACGATTAAAAAAGAAGGGTTCTGTTGATAAGGATTTAGTTGAATCAATATTATTAAGAAAATTTGTAGCTATGGAAGCAATTCCACACACCATTGAAATGGCTAAAAATGCTATTGAACAAGGTGAAAAAGTAGTTATATTTACTACATTTATTGATGAATTAAGAGAATTAGAAGAAGCTTTTGGTCAATCATGTGTAATTCATAATGGTTCATTAAGTGCAATAGAAAAACAAGAATCAATAGATCAGTTTCAAAATAACCCAAAGGTAAGAGTAATTATTGGAAATGATAGAAGTTTGGGAACTGGAACTAATTTAACGGCTGGTAGTGTTACAATATTTAATTCCTTTTCTTGGGTTCCAGGTATAAACTTCCAATGTGAAGATAGAACATGGAGATTAGGGCAAATAAATAATTGTAAAATATTTTATCAATTATTTTTAAACACCATTTCAATAAAAATGCTTGACACATTAAATAAAAAAATTAATATAATAAATGAAGTTATAGATGGAAAAGAAGAACGAGAAGTTATTGAATTAATAATGGATGTTATATTATAAGAAAATGATTAGAATTTACTCGATCCCTAAATGTCCTTATTGTAATGAATTAAAAGAATTATTACAAAAAGAAAATATTGAATATAAAGATATTGATGTTGATTTACCAGAAAATCAAAAAGAATTTAATAAAGTATTAGAGATAGCTAAAACTGAATACCTTCCTATTGTTTTAGTTAATAAACGATTACTTGTGGCAAATAAGAGTTTTCAAACCATTTTAGAATGTGTTGAATTAATTAAAAAATTCCTTAATAGTTAAGATATTTATAGTTAAATATAATATCAATGGCTATATTATCAGCAGATAAGGAGAAAATTTTTGAACAATTCCGTGTTTCATTAGGTGCTCCATTAAGAAAAATAGAAATTACAAGTGATTCTTTATGTGTTTTATTAGAAACTGCAATTGAAGATTATGCTGAAGTAACACAAAACTGGTTAATTGAACACCAGTGGCCTAGCTTACTGAATACTAATTTATCAACAACAGATATGGCATTTGCCTTAACAACAAGATCATTAGATATGATTAGTCAATATACATGGTCATATTCAAAAGCTGTTGGTCTGCAAGCTCACGGTCCTTATGAAATGAAGAAGGATTATGTTAGTATAAATGCTGGTCAACAAGTGTATCAAATACCAGCTGGAAGAGAAATAAATGAAGTTTTATGGATTACGCCCTCATCTACAAATGCTGCTTTAATGGCAAATTTTGGTGGTTTTGATTTTGGTATAGGTGGTGGATATGCACAAACTGGAAATGGTCTTGGTAATTCTGGTAATAATGGTGGTTATTATATTGCACCAGCTTTTGATGTATTATTAATGGCACAAGATTTAAATTTAAAAAATAGATTATTAAGAAGTGATTTAACTTATAAAATAACGGCTGGTCCTAATGGAACAAGGTTGTTACATCTCATGAGTACTCCAGGCTCTCGTTATACTTTAGGAAACTCTAATAGTAGTGTTGGTCTTGGATCATTAAGTTTAGCTGGTTGTCAAGTTTGGTATCACTATTATGATATTGGTACAAGTGGTGCTACAGATTCTTGCAGAGCTGATAATCCAGATATTGTTAAAATGCCAAATGAAGTCCCTTTAAATAAACTTGATTTTTCAACATTTAATGAACCAACAAAAATATTGGTAAGACAATTATTTGTTGCTTTAGGTAAAAAAGCTTTAGGAAGAACTAGAGGTAAATTTGGTGGTATGGTAGGACCACCAGAGGCACAACAAACAATGGATTGGGAATCATTATTATCTGAAGGTAATGAAGAATATGATAAAATAATGACTAAAATAACTGATAGATTATTAAGATTAAGTACAACAAGCCAACTTCAACGAGCTGCTGAAGAAGCTGAAAATTTAAATAAAGTTTTGAAATTCAAGCCATTACCTCCAAAAATTATTTAAATAAAAAATTTTTTTAATTTATTAACTATTATTTGATTATATTTAATTGTTATTAATTTTATATTGTTATTTTTACAATATTCCATTTTTATTTTTTTTATTTAAAACAACCAATCGTCTTCTTGTTTTGGTTCTTCTATTTTTATAATATTTTTAACTTCTTCAGACATTTCAATATTAGATGTTATATTATTACGAATTTCATCTATTGCTTTATCAACACCTTGATTTATATAAAATCTTTCATTATCATCATAACGAACCTCTATTTCTAATTTAACATCAAAAGTTTTACCTGTCATTATTTCCTGTTCAGATTTATAATTTAACCATGTTTCATATCTATCTTCTTCTTTAATTTTACTATCTAAAGTTAAATAATATTGGCTTCTTAAATTAGCTTCATTCTCATATTTAAATAAATCATTAAATTCACCTAATTCTACTTTCCATTTTCTTGATATTAATTTACTATTTTCATCTAGATCAGCAACCCCTAATACTTCTATTGGTAGTACACCATGATTTGATATATTTTCTATATCTTTAGCTTCTAATCTTTTAATTATATTATCTAATTTTAATTTCTCATTTTTAATTCCTTCTTCTTTTGCAATTATCATTCTTTGTATGTAATCTTCTTTAATGGTTAACCATTCAGATTCTTCTATATTATTAGGAATTTTATCCACACTTGTCCAGAACTTAATTTCCTTATCTTCCATTGTCATTAAATCTAAAACATAATCATCTTGATGTTCAGGTTTTAATGGTTTACCAGCAACTAGTTCACATTGTTGTTTTGTAAAATAATTTCTTTCACTTAAAACTTCTAATTTTGTTTTTTTATCTCTTTTAATTTTTAAAAGAATATTATCTCTCATATCAGGATCAAAACAAACTAGTAATGGTGCAACTTTCTTATTAAAAGCTTCCACATATTTCATAACATTATATTCTTCAGAAATTAAATCTGGTTCATTCTCTATTTGTTCTGCTGGTATTAATTTACAGTTAATTTGTGTTTCAGCTTTAAACTGATATTTTTTATTATTCTCAATTTCATATTTTAATTGTTCTTTTTTAGTTATTTTATTTGTTATAACAGTTTCAATATCACCATCACTTTTTGATTTACCTGTATTAACATAATATAATACATCACCTAATGTTAAAGTTAATCTATCCTTAATTGCAAGTTCCATATGAGCTTGTTTTGGCATTGCATTACCCTTTTTATTTTTGGTTAATGATTTCCTTCTATAACCATCAATATCTAATTTAACTTTACTTTTAGAAGCGATTTTAGCTAATGGAATTTTATAATTATAGATTTGCTCAACATATTCATAATAATATTCAACAAAATCATGTCCTTTACCATCTAATAATAATTTAATACCTTTATCTAAAAAATCTTCAATATAGGTTGGCATTTTTTTAGATTTAATACTATTACCAACAAATTTTATTTTACCATCAATTTTATTAGCATAATTTTTCTTTCTAAAATTAATTGCAGATTCAATAATATCATCAAGATCAAGACCCATCCATCCAAACATATGATTTTCATTAAATTCTGCTAATGCTGCTTCAATACCAAATAATTCTTTACCACCAACATCTTCAGTCTTCCAATGTTTACCAGTAGGAGTATATTTATAATTTTTAATAGAATCTGGAATCGCAAAGTTAACACCATCAGTATCCATAATTAAAGCTTTACAACCAAATTTCTCAGTAAAATATTTAACCATGAATCTTAAATATTGTCTTCCTCTACAAGTTGTTTCTTCAGCACAATTTGTTTCACCCCAATTAAATATATAAGGTGCTCCATAAGAACCAAACCATGAGTTTGCTAATATTTTTAATGGTAATTGTTTTTTATCATATAAACCAAATAGTTGTTTTTCTTTTAAATGTTCTTCTTTTAATTGTATTAATTCTTCTTTAGATAAAGTATCTTTTTCAGCCTTAATTCTTTTTTCTAAAGCTTTATAATTTGCTTTATGTTTTCCAGCTAATACTTTGTATTTATCACGATTACCAACAATATAAGCTAATAAACCTTTCATTACATTTGAAATATCAAGATCAGGAAAAATATCATGTGTTAATTCAGATTTAGGATATAGACCAGCAAAGTCCAATTTACCAATATTTTTAAAATATCCAACCTGTAAAAGTCTTGATAACCCCCCAGTAAAATCTCTTTTTGATTCTGTTTCTGGAATAGCTAGTCCGTTTTCATAAGACCATGCTTGCATTATTAAACTCCATGTACCAGCAGTTCCCATTGTTGAACTTCTCCAATACATTGTTGGTACAATTTTAGCTAATAAGAATGAAGCTTGATTAAAGATCAAATCAACTTGTTCAGTCTCCCATAAATCGTCAATAAGATATCTTTGAACTATATAATTACCTTTTACAATTTTATAATTTTCTTGTAAAGGTTTCTTTTCTGAAATTATATACCAATCACCGTTTTTATTATTAAATGCATAATCATTTATTTTATCATTCCATGTTTTATGAATAATATTACCTTTAACATAAACACGATTTTTTTTAGCGATATCAGAATATTTTGTAATATATTTTAAATTCCATTTTTTAATATCAGTATTAATTGCTTGTGCTCTTCTAACAGCATGAGAAATGTCTAATACATTATAACCCCATAATAATGTTTGGGTATATTGTTCAGTATCATTTCCTAATTTTAATGAACATTTCTCTTTTCTCTTAAATTTAACATCATGATTTAATCCTATTCCAATATCTGGAATCTTAACTGATAAACGATCACCCCTTCCTTCTAAAAAAGGCCAATCAAAAGATTCAGAGTTGTAACCAGTTATTGTATCTGGTTTTAAATCATCAATTTTTTTAAAGAATTTTGCCATTGCAATTCTTTCATTATCTCTTATTTCTTGTTCAGTATCACCTAATATTTCAATAACCTCTTCAAATCCCCTATTATCTTTAAGTCCTATTTGGAATATTCTATCTTTTTTAGAATCTAACCCTTCGGTTTCCAAGTCAAACTGAAATCTATGCAAATCATTATAATCTTCAAAACCTTTAAATAATCGTTTACCAGTTTGGATCATATACTGTTCTGGTAATTTTAAGTTTATAAATAAACCTCTGTGTTCTTCACTATAAATATTCATTCCACCTTCCTTAAAGAAATTCATTAAATGGTTATAACTATTTTTACATTCAATAATATATTTATAACCATTTGCTAATCTTTTAGGCTCAAAACCTTCAGAATCAGTGGTTTTCAGACCTTTTATCCTAACACTATACTTTTTCATAGCTTTTAAAATCTCATTTCTATTACCCCCAAATAATAATTGAGAAACCTCATGTTTTGCCCAAACAAATGGATTAAATGTGTGAGTTTCAATGTATTTGCCTTTAACTGGATCATTAATAACTAAGTAAATTTCATTAACGTGATAAGCTGATTCAACAGCTATAATATACTTCTGGGGGTCTTTACCTTGTAAAAAGGCTTCAATTACTTCTGGTGAAACTTGTTGTTTTGACATGATATTATTTACTATTTAAGCAAAAATACCTAAAAAATATGAATATTACAACCTTAAATTTAGTACTTTGTAATGTTAACATATATTTATAAATGTAATACATAATCAGTGATGTATTACAAATTAAGATAACAAATATAGAATTTGCAACAAAACATGGATATTTTTATAATTATTCTAAAGAATTAATAGAAACAATAACACCTTATGAATACCAAGAAGAAATATTAAACGAATTAGAAAAAGACGGGTTAATTTCAATACTTGCAAGTAGACAAATGGGTTTATCAACAATGTTATGTATTCATTTAACTAATTGGTTATTAAATAATAAATCAGAACGAAAAGTAATTTATTTAATGTCCCATAAATTTCAAGCAAGTGAATTATTATTAGATAATATTAGAAAATTACTATCACATTATGCTGAACATAAACTGATAGTTCTAGATAAAAGTAACAAAAAAGAAATTAAATTAAATAATGGAAATCATATTTTTCTTATTTCAAATGTAAAAAATAATGGTTGGAGTATATCTAATAAAATTAGAACTAAATTTAGTGAATCAAGTGATTTAATTAATAAAGAAAATTTACCTTATGCTTTAATTGTTGATAATGCAGCTTATATCGATAATTTAAATTATGATATATCTTTTTTTATGGATAATACTAATGTTAAACAAATTATTTTATGTTCGGCATTTAACGATAAAATTAATTATTTTTATGATAACATTCATTCACAAGCTGGAGATACCAACGCTTTTAAAGCATTTACATACAAATGGAATTTAAACCCTAGGTTTAATAATAGTGGATGGTATGAATCAATGAAACATATGAATCCAAATGGTTACAAAGCTGAAATTGATTTAGAAAGAACATATTATGATATTAAAATAAAAGAGAAAAATAAATCAGAAATTAAACCAATAAGATTTGATAATGAAATGTTAAATGGGGTTGGAAAAAGATTAGTACAAACAGATAAAAATTTATCAGATTATATTAGAAGTTTAATAGAAAAAGACTTAAAGGAAAATTTAAATTAAATTTTTGTAATTTAAATATATTAATCATATTTATTATTAAATAATAAATAAAATGAATTTAATAGATATAGATTTTTCCACAATTTCAAATTTAAACGATTTTACAATCGTTAATCCAAACTCAACTATGGGATTATATACAACAGGGGGTACACAGTATCTTCAAATGATAAATATCCCAGGTACTGGCAATTTTGCTAATTATATTAGATATAATGCGTTTGGTGGAATTTCTTCTAAGTATTGGGACTCTGAAATTGTTTTTACACCTAGAATAAAAACATCAACCAGCTATGGAATAACAAATGGTTTAGCTAGTATAAATTCTTTAGATAATTCAGATTATAGATGTATTGCATATACATCAAATATTGCGGGAACAACGGGTAAAATAGCTAGTTATTTAGGTGGGGTTGGTAAAACAACATCATCTACAGCCCTTTCATGGAATGCAAATGATAGATTAAAATTAAGAATATCAAGAATTGGTAATAAATTTTTCACACTATTTCAAAATTTATCTGGATTTACATTTACACCACCAACAATTACTGATTATGTTAGTACTATGTTTAATTTTCCAAATTCAATTGGTTATGATATTACTATTGGAATGCCAGCCTTGCATATTTTAGGCGGGCAAATTGATATTGAAAAATGGACAATAGATACAAGATTACAAAAAAAACCTAGAGGAATTGCTATTGGTGATTCATTAACTCATGGGTTTTATTTAGATAATGATCAAAAAACCTATCCAATTATATTATCAGAATTAACTGGTAAACAATTTTTTAATTATGGATCAACATCTACAACAACTAATATGTGGTTAAGTGGAATGACACAAATTATTACACAACAACCTGAAAAATTATATATTTGTTTGGGAAGAAATGATATTGGACAAAATATTCCATCTGCAACTACTTTAAATAATTTAGCAACAATAATTTTAAGTGCAACTACAAATGGTATTGATTATAGAATTATAAGTTTGTTGCCAGATTCTACATTATCTGGTGGTACTGCAATTAATTTATTAAATAATGTTATTAATAATTTATATCCAGATAAATTCATAGATATAAATTATTATTTTAATAATGGTTCTAATGGTTTAAAACCACAATATACTGCTGGTGATTTAGTACATTGGACTGAAGCTACACATGTTGAAATAGCTAAATTAATTTTTGAATCTGGAAATATTTAAATTAAAAATAAATAATACTTATTTACGAATATCTTGATCAAGAATATTGATATTCAGGGTCTCAGAAATAGGAACGATTAATGTACCAGAACTACCACTAAATGTTATTGTAAATTCTCCAACATATCTTCCAGCTTCATTAACATCTCTTGCTCTCCATTGATAAGCAATATAATATTCATCATCAATACAGTTTTCAGTATCTAAACATTCTTTTAATATACAAGTTGCTGGTCTATTACCTATTTTTTTAACACCAGTATCAATATTGGTCATACAAAATGTTATATCAGAATTTTGAATATCTTCAAAAAATTGTTTATAATCATTTCTACCATCCATGATTAGTTCCATTTTTAATATTGGGAGGGTACTATTCTTATTTAGGTTAAAATCCATATTTATAAAAATTTAAATTATTGTTGTAGTTTTGTATCAACATTAATTAGACGTTTAGCCATTTCTTGATGGCCACCCTCCCACATATGAGTTCCATCACCAGAGTTAAATCTACTTAACATATTACCTATACCATCATTAAAATAACTTTGAACATCTAAATAATTTGTTGGATATCTTGTTTGAAATGCCGTATTTAAAGCTATCATTGTATTTGTATATGCAGATCCTGTTGGCAACAAACTTATAATTCTATAATCAATTGTATTAGCAGTTAATATTGATATCATTGTTGCAATATTATTTAATGTTGTTGCTGTTGGTATACTTGTAGCAACATCATTTCTACCTAATAAAAAGTAAACCATATAAGGTGTTCTTGCAGTAACTTCAGTCATAGCTTTAAGCCAATCATTTGTCGTAGTTGATGTGCTACCAAAGTTATCACATTTTAAACTAGTTATTTCCTCAATTAATTCTGGATATGCTTTACTATTATCATCAATAAACATTCCATGAGTTATTGAATCACCAATAAAAATATTTGTATTGGATGTTTGTTTTGTTGATAAAGTAAATTCCATTACATGATATGTTCCACCTAAATTAAAAAAATACGGTCTTATCATTGTTGGTTGCCATCCAGTTGATGCAGCTCTTGACAATATAGTGTTAACTACAGCAACTGGTGTTGTAGTTGATATATTACTCATATTTTGAGCTACACCAGTAAAACGTCCATTATTTCTTGTTATAGTTAATTTAATTCTATCATTTAATACAATGTTAGATAGTTTTACTGATGCTGCTGTAGCAGATCCATTAACCTCCATAGTTAAAGTACCTTTGTTTCCACTACTATCACATTGTAATCTACACCTAACATAATCAGTTGTTGCGTTTGTTGCTGAAGCAATAAATCCAAACCCAAAACCGTATGATGTACTATCTAACCGTTTAAGTTCAAAATCTGTTGAGAATGTCCAATATTTAGAATTAATGTTTCCATATGAATCATATATTGCATAATCTAAAAAACCTAATGCTCCATCTGGTCTGTTAAATCTTATAGTTCCACCAGATAAAGAGACTGTAGTTGTACCAGTTGATACATTTATAGTAAATGAGTTTAAATCTGATAGTGTTGATGCGCTAACATTAAATAATGTACCTATTGTATTATGAAATCTATTGGATAAATCAACATAAGCAGTTGTTGCAACACTATCACTATTATTACGTTGTGTTTGTGTTGTTGCACTTAATGTTGTTGCTGATAATGGATTATTCATCCTAACATTAAATAAATCATTAAATTCTTTCATATTCTTTTATTAATAAATATCTTTATTATAGTCCATATCTGGATTTAATTGAATTAAAATTATCTTTAATATTACACCATGATAAATCACAAATATAAAATTTAAATTGACTTATTGAACCAAGGAAACTTCCTGAGAAATTGTTCTGTATACTTAATCCTAAGTCTCTAGGGTCTTGTCCATCAAAAGTTATTGATTCTAAAAGACCTTGTGATCCACCACCTAATGAAATATTAAATGGAACACCTATTTGTTTGTCTTTATATTCACTTAATCTTCTAGCAATAAATTCTGGGAAATTACTATCTACAAATTTTAATTTTCCATTAACATAAATCATTAATTTACCTGTTCTTCTAGGCCTCCATGTTAGATCACAATCATCTAAATAATTTGTTTTAAATCTTATTATAACGTTTGTCCATACATCGCCACTCACCATTCCAGAAGCTGAATAATTTTCAGTTACTGTAATACCAGTTGTATAAGTATTAGCAGAACACATTCCAGTTACGGTTAATAATCTATAACCAATACTTCCATCATCTTTTATTCTAAAACCTAATGCATTATCAATAACATCAACTAAAGGGTCTAATTCTAATAAATTAGTTGTAAATCCACTAAAATTACAAACTGTAACATCATTACCATTTGTATCACAACCAGTATTACAATTAGCTATATTACCTCTTTTATAAACTAAAAATGGATTTCTTGTATCAGTTACAACTTTAGTTGTAGCTGTCATATAATAAGTTGTTGTACCAGTATTACAACCACAAACAGTTACACCTTGAGGATAAGAATATCCATAATGATTTGGTTGTACTCCATCACAAGAACTACATCTATTACTTCCAGCTCTGTTGTATAATAAAAAATTATTTGTTATTGGAATAATATTAATTGGTGGTGGGCTTAATGGATAACCAGAAGATAAAATAATATCAGTTTCTTTTGGTATTGTGCAGAAAGTTGTTGCTGTACATGCTGTTGTTGTAACACAACCAGAAGTACAACCAGTATTAATACCTTCAAATACATTCCAGAACTTATTTTCAGCCCTTGTACCCATATAAAAGAAGAATCCTTTATTATCTGGGTATGTATCATTTAAAATTGTTCCTGTTGTTCCAGTACAAGCTGTTAATGATCTATTTAACCAAAAATCTAAAGCAAATCCTTCATTTACTCTAGTTGGTAATACTTCATAACTATAACCATCTATTTTATAATAACCTTGATAAAACCCACCACAAAATTTAGTATAACTTCCTAATGTTGTACCAGTATTTTCAATATAAGTAATAGGATAAATATAATTTCCTGTCATTCCAGTAACTCTTGTTAATTTTAATCTTGTATCACCAGAAGTTATAACTAAAGTAGATGTTGTTAAAGCTGATAATAAAGCTGTATTTCCAGTATCACCAGATGTTTTATTAAATGTTATTAAACCATTATCAATACCAGTTAAACCAATTGTATTGAATATATAACCACTATTAACAGCATCTTCCCATCTAACTAAACTATAAATTGAATTACCAGAAGTAATACCAGAAAGATAGATACTTGTATTATTAAAATCATACCATGTAACTAAACAAGAACCAGAAGTTGTACATGTACAAGCAGATGAATAATTTGACATATCAGAACTTAAAGTAAAGTCATAATACTGACTGTTAGAAAGTCTTAATTGTAAATTATTAAAATTATAATTATTTATACCCATTTATATGATATAAATATCTATATAAAGTTAATTAACTAATAAGTTTAGTTACCAATAATTGTTATAACGATTATTGTTCCATCTGAACAAAAAGCAACAGAACCACCACCAAGTAATCCTAAAGATTGTCCAATTATTGTATTAATAGTTATTATTTTATTATTAGAACTAATTGATTTAATGGATGATATTGGTACACTAGTTGCTATTGATGTATTTAATATTGGAGTTGGGTTGATTGAAAAAATGTTATTAAATATAGATGTTCCTGTTGATGTACCATCTTGTGTTACATTAAAGATAGCAAGTCCATTTATTGTTGTTGCTGATGCTGTCCATATTTTGCTATTTAATTGTGGTGTTGTTCCAGAATATATTATTATTTTATTATTTATAATAGTATCTGCACTTATTGTTGTAGCTGATATTGATTGAGTAAGTGTAATATTATTTATTAATACATTTGAGGTTTCTACAGTATTAATGATATTACTGCTATTTATTAATAATCTATTTTCGTTAACCTCATTAATTTTTAATTGTATTAATGATACAAAATTTTCCATTTCTACTGTAGAATAAATACTATCTCTTTCAATTTTTATTGGTATTAAATTTTTACTTAAAATTTGTTTTTCGTATAATGTAAAAGCACTAAATGTTATTGCTGTATATATTGAATATAAAGAATCTCTATAATCTATGTAGTCTATTCTATAATAGTATTCAAATAATGTTAAATTTTCAATAGATGTTATATCTGTAGCATTATTATTAGTAAAATCATAATTATTAGGTACTCGATAATATTTTTGAAGTTTACCATCCTCTGTTATTTGAACACCATGAATATTTAAAACAGCTATTTTACTCATTTAAGTTATTTGGAAATTTAAAGTATCTACTGTTAAATCTGTAGTATCTGTATCATTTTGAACCCACGCTTCTACATAATCATTAGTAGTGAAAGTTATATCATCAATAATAGGAATAACATTTAATAAAGTATTTGTAGTTGTTGATATTCTTTGTGTACTTGTTGTTAATATAACATCATTTTTTGCAATAAAAAATCTCCATGTTTTAGTGCTATTACTTGCTGGTAAAAATGATGCTATATATTGTACTATAGTTGTAATTGTATCTACACCATTATAAGTTAATCTTCCATTGGTATGCGTAAATTTTTCTACAACACCGCTTGTTGTTGTGCCTGATATTTTTATTGGTGATGAAACCGTTATAATATTAGTTACTGTTGGATTACTCACCATATTGAAAGACCCTCTTTCATTAGTGTTTGCCATACCACCGTTATCATAAAATTTCCATAAAATATCCGAATGTGTTATACCACTATGATATATACCTAGTCCATTAAAATTATTATAACCTATATTTCCACTACCACCTGTTAATATATTAGCTGATGATAAAGCTCCGTTAATAAAAGTTTGACCAGAATTTATTGTAAATCTATTTCTATTAATTATAATTGAATTCCAAATACTAGTATCTAAATTAAATAAAACACCATTATTATTAGTAAATAAACAATCAACTATATCTAAAAATCCAGAAGTTCCTGAAAATATTAATCCATTACTTGTAAATACTTGTCCAGAGGATACAATATTTCTAAATGAAAGTATGGATGCATTTGTAACAGTACCAAACGTTTTAGTAGTATCTAAAACTATACTTAAAAATCTAGCAGAACAAGAAACTAAATTAAGTAAACTACCATTAGGGCAAGATAATCTTAAATCTGATAATAGTAATGTTTTATTAGTTCCAGAGAATAAACTTCCAGTTAAAATAGATGATCTTAATTTATCTACTAAAGGATTTAATCCAAAAATATGATTATTATCACCAACAATAATTCCATTATTTAGTATATCAATATCTCCGTTTATTTGATAAGCTGTGTTATTAACTAATTGATGAAATCCATCATTTGGTGTTGGTAAATCACTTAATTGTTTTACAATAACATAATTATTTAATCTCTTACTAAAAATATTATCAATATTAGTACCTGATAAAGAAATTGTTGATGCTGAAATAGTATCTCCAGAAATTATATTACTAGTAATTGTTGCAGCGGATAAATTACCATTAACGGTAATTCCAGTAAATAAGCTAAGATTAATTGTTAATGTAGAACCAGAATTTTTTGTTAAAAAGATATTATTATTTGAATAGGTTGTACCAGTTATAAAAATATCACCTGGGAAATCACCAAAAGAGGTTGATGAATCAATAAAATAATCCCAATTGGAATTCCCGTCTTTATTCACATATAAAATCTTAGAAATTTCATCAAGAAAAAAACTACCTTTAATTGCTAAATGATTAGGTATTCCATTTCCTGTTTGGACAAATCCAATAGATTTTATGTTTGTTGCCATTTATTTAAAGGATAATAATTTATATCTTTTAAATGTTTATTAATAGAAATTAAAAAAATATAAATAAATCTTATATATAAATATATAGGATTTAATATATATAAGGTAGAATTACCCTTATTTAGAAGGTATAGTTAAGGGTAATTCTACCCCATCCTAAATTTGTTTTTAAATAAAAATAAGTATCATCCCATCTAATAGCACCCCTATCTCCCATAGTATCACCAGAATTGATAGGAGTACCAGAATAACTTATATTAAGATAAGGTACATAAGTCGTATCATTTACATTACCTTCAATATTTAAACCACCAATAACAGCACTTCTAATTCCACCAGCTGTTGAACCCATTGAATGTACAAATGAACATGTTCCACTAGCTGTTGAGCCAGAACCACCAGCATGAGAAGCACCACCAATTGCAACAGTTCCTCTATTTTGAGAATGTGATGCAATTCCTGTAGCCGTTGTTCCAGTACCTTCAGCATGAGAAAAATTTCCAGTAGCTGTAGTTAAATTACCCTCAGTATGTGAGTAATTACCACCAGCTGAAGTTAAATAACCTTCAGCCACAGCTAATGTACCCAATGCAATAGAATTACTATTATTTTGTACAATTCCAAATATTGATCCACCAGTAGATGCTGACCAATAATTTGTTGAACCACTACCTAATGCTGACCAATATCCCCTACCTTCACCATCTTGACAAGTCCACACATAACCCAAAGTTGGCGTTTTAGTAATTATTAATTCATTTGTTCTTGTAAATCCACTAACATCACACCAAATTGTTCTACCAGTAAAATCTAAAGTACTAGCTGTTAATAATAATACATTAACACTATTTATACTTCCACTATAACTATTAGCACCTAAAACTGTCATTGCAATTACATTAGTATCAAAACTAACACCACTATAAGTTAAGAATAAAGAATTATCATCAATAGTTGTTGAGGTTTGTCCTGTCCATACATTTCCAGTATTTTGTGTTGTAGCACTATTTGAAGGTGTTATCGCAGATAATCTAGTATGACCTAATTCCATTCTATTATCATACCATGTAAAAATAGTACTTCCTGAATCACCAGAAAACGTACTAATTAGATTATTACCTATAGTACTTGTACCACTAATTAATGGATTAGGACCTGTTGGTAATTGGCTAAAAAGAACCCCAAACTGTGTTGCACCAGATAATACTGATCTTGTTTCAATATATTGTGTTAATTGTCTATTATTAGACATATCTACTTTGGTTCTAAAGCTCATGAATAATGGTTTTATTAATAAATATTCTACATATTACATATATTTATTATAAAGCACTTTATCATGAAGAAAAAGGATTTTGAACAAAAAACTATAACTGAGTTAGTTACATCAGATGGTTCACCAATTGAAGGTGATAGAAATGTTACTAATAATTCAGAAATTGAGACAGGTCCTGTACAAGCACCATTTAATGATGATTCTGACTATGAAAAAGGAACACCAACTACAACTAATAGAGCTTCAAGATATAAACAACCAAATAACTGGAATAAATATTTTGGTGGTACAACTTATAGCCATGGAGTAAGAGATTTAGGTAGTATTACAGAAGATAAAGTTAGTGAAGAATTTTTAAATTCAAAATCAAATGATAATGAAGTTCTTAATAAGAATAATAATATTGCTGATTTAGAGAGTTTAAAAAATCCAGCAGCAATTAATAAAACAAAGGAATTTTTAAGTGTTATTGGTAATAATAATATGAAGGGTGAACAAGTTGCTATAATGTTAAATTATATATTAAGTAATATAAATACTAAAACTATACCAAATAATTATAAAAACATTTTAATTAAAAAATTAAGATAATGCCAAATTCAGATTTAATAGGTAAAAATTATGAAGTTAAAGATGAAAATATAAAGAAATTTTTAGGTTCTACTATTTCTTATGAAAATATGAAAAAGAAAAAATCAGAGCTTGAAAATAATAAATTAAAAAATAAAGATTTTTATAATAAAAATGGTGGTGATAGTGTACTAAAATGGATTGATAATACGTTAAAAACAGATAGAGATTCAATTCATAATGAAAAGAAGACAAGAATGGATGCTGGTGAGGAGAATCAATTTAAAAAAGAACATGAAAAGGATAGGGACAATGCAAATCCAACAGGTGTAAGTTTACCTAGTATCCATAAAGGTTCTGTAAACAGACAAATTATGACAAATAAGGTAGCTTATAATGAATCAATAGAAAAACAAATTAATTCTATTAAATATTTAATAGAATATATGAATAATAACAAAACTAAAATATAAATAAAATGGCAGAAAAACAATCAAAATTAGAAGAAATTGCTATACAACAAAGAGCTTCTTTAGTTACTAAAAATACATTTAATAATGGTGATCCTAGTAATAATTATAATTCTAAACATACAAGAGCTTTAAGTGATGATGAAACTCCAGTTCAAGGTAAAGGTACTGGAGTTTTTATGGATACTAATAATGGTGGTGGAACATTTGATATAAATGGTAATCCCGCTTTCCCAGGTTCTGGACGTAAACCAGCCCTAGCTTCAAATAAATTTGATCCAGAAAACACATATAAAGCTCCCGATAGCTCAAAAAACACAGGACAGGTAAATATTGGGGGGTAAATTATGAAACTTTACAATTTATTTGAAAACATTATATTAGAAGAAATAATTAATAAACAAATTCTTTCTGAA